>Ga0208260_1000126_pt1 | contig 29812 bp, 30 predicted proteins | sample CryBogCBH18Aug09_FD_184619 | JGI IMG/M metagenome (GOLD analysis project Ga0208260, IMG submission 184619) | Freshwater microbial communities from Crystal Bog, Wisconsin, USA - CBH18Aug09 (SPAdes) | ecosystem: Environmental > Aquatic > Freshwater > Lake | place: Crystal Bog, Wisconsin, USA...
CCTGGTGATGGCGGTGGTGCTAAAGGCCCTGGTGATGGCGGTGGTGCTAAAGGCCCTGGTGATGGCGGTGGTGCTAAAGGCCCTGGTGATGGCGGTGGTGCTAAAGGCCCTGGTGATGGCGGTGGTGGTGGTGGCTTGGGATTACCTGATGATGGCGTTGCACGTGCCCAATTCACCGCACCACCCCTCCCCCCGCAGGCGAAGAAGCAGCGGCGGCTCCTCGGGCTGGCGGTGGGGCTCGGCGGCGGAGGGTCGGTCATGGTGCACGGCGTCAAGCCTGAGTGATGCCGCGGGTGTTGGGCGAGGTGGAGTGATGGGTTTGAGGCGGAGGGCGCGGTTGATAATAAAATGTATTTATTTGCGCTGCAGTGTCTATAAATGCCGCGTAGGGGGGGTGGATATCGCGGAGGACCAGGTGTAGTTGATGATGCGTTGGGCGAGAAAGCGAGATTGCTGAACAATGTGTGTCCTATATGTTGGATGCCTCTGGGGATAGGGGATGTTTCAGATGCAGGGAAGTGGAAACAGGTTCAGGCTGTTTTTAAAGGCAAGCCTGCTTTTAGTATAAGGAATCCGAAAATTCGCGCTACAAGCGAGATCTTCCGGCCTGTAACTGCATTTGGGATCAATACTGCTGTGGAGGACTACAAATCTCCGAATTTTCAAAGCTGTCATTACATCCATTTATCCATGTTTGGGGATGCTGCCACGTTGAGCAATACCTGGACGGTTGTTTCGCCGAATCGTCCGGGTGAACCAGTACAACATACATGTGAATTTCCAGTATCATCTTACGCTACTAAGTTTGGGTCGTTTTATAACCAGCTTCGTGAAAATAAAGGAATATTTGCAGGTACAGATAATCTGATTGCTGCTGTGGTAGCAGAATTGGATCCGAGTGCGTGTTATTGGGGTGATTTTCAAACATATGTACAGAGTTTACATGATCGAGTGTTTCCTGGCTGTGTGGACTGTAACATAAAGATGACCATACCCAAATATGTAGGTATATTGTTTGATTTGGTTTTTCCCAGTAATACATATTTGTTTCATGGAAACAATACAGACTTGAGTACAGAAGGAAAAATGCATTATTTGATGCTTGGGGGACTTTTGAACGACACTGAAATTGGTTCTTTACCGCCAGGCGACCAGATTCGATCACCTAATCACGGTTCCTTCAACATCACGGACGATGAGCGGAAAAAATCATGGTCGCTGAGATGCGTGATGATGTGGTGTGCTCTTCAGATTTTATTCTGCAAATGGACGATCTCAGGAACCAGCATAAAAATCAGGCATCATGTGGAGTATATTTATACAGGAGTCATGGATTTTTACATCTCTCTTTGGTTTTATGCGATGTGTTTGTTAAAATTCAACATCAATAGATCCATTCCCGATTTTGAGCAATTTCATTACTACTACATCAGCTGCTATCCGTTTTTTAAACCACAACACGCCAGGAATATTTCCACATTAGTTCTAGAAAACGAAGAAGAATGGATAAACACCTCGACCCTAGCAGACATAAACCAAAAAATTGTGTATATATACGAAAAAATGTTTGCATTCTGGCGAAGCGACATACAATCATTCGCACGCTTCATAACCCAACAACCTCCTACATCGCTTCAACCACAAGAAGAATCAAGAATGAAAGCTTTTTTTATACCCCCCGACGCCATACAACGCAAGAAAACCAACGCCCCGCCGCAGCTCACCATCAAAGCATACGAGGAATACCTCACCCCCCACTGGTACTGGTTCCACTTCAAGCAAATCACCATCCCCCGAATCCGCGCGAGGTGCGGGGACTACGACGCCATCCTGGCAGCAAGGCCCCCCCCCACCAGCGTCGACACCACCGGCCTGTGGCGCGCGTGGTTCCAGCGCTTCGACGCGCGGGTCCGGGACCTGGGCGCCTGCGGCTCGTTCGCGCCCCCGGGCGCCGTCCGCGCGGTGATGCGGTTGCGGAGGGGTGGGGTGGGGATGGTTAGGTCTTGACCGGGTGGAGGTCTTGGTGGTAGACTTGGAGGTCCAGCTCGACGGTCATCTGGTAGTCCACCGGCACGGAGACGGTTGTTCTGTCGGGTAGCTGCTTGACGTTGTTGTGATAAGGGTGCTCTCTTTTGAGGCTGTAGACCGTGGGAGTGAAAAGGGGCTTTATGTCAATAAAAAAACGCCCGTAGCTTTCGAAGTGATGCGTCGAGATCCATCGTCTGCGCGTGCTCTCCCAGCGCTTTTCGCTGGATGAGTGCTGGATTACTACTTTCTTATTCTGGCATTGTTTGGGTTTCAGGGTTGCGTATTCGGTGCTGTTGGTGAGAACGACATCGGACATTTGTTTCATGAAATACGGGACCAGCAGGAATCCAAATCTGTTTTCCTCGTTTGTGAAGCCAGGCTCGCTTTTGGACAGTGATTTTAAATTGTCAGTGAGAGAAATTTTATTACCACCTTTGCTGTCAAGAAACGTAATTAGCTGCGCTAATTTTGCCACATTGTACAAGAGATAATCGGTAGAGGATTTGTTTACTGATGTCTGTGTGGATTCGACCATATCACAAACTAAATAATTCATCAATTTCCAATCTACAGGCGTCTTGTCCAATAACTCTGCATTATAATTGTAACCATATTTTTCCCTGAATAAGACAACTGCAACAGCCTTCATGCAAGAAAAAGTGTATTGAATTTCGTTGATTGTTTGTATTATTGCATGTTTGTGATCTATCAATGAATCATCTATTATAACACCGTTCATTTTTGCTGATGAATGCCTGTTTAATCTCTGTACGTACTGAATGTCTTGAAGTCTTGTTCTGAGAAAAAACACAACGGGGTCGTGTATGTTGGGATCATACTTTACTCCTTGTTTCATAGAAAACGTTTTTGCTATATTAGATTTATTTTCATCTAGACTGTTTTTTATGTTTTCCAAGTCATCTTTTATGGTCGTATTGAGCTGAATGTTTTCGTCATTTTTTACATATATTCCAGTAGAGTGAGTTAAAGGGGTTTGTGTGTTGAACTGAGGCTTTGGTATTATTTTGGTTAACAGTTTGCAATTTTCATTGAATATGAATAAAGTGTCAAAGACAGGGGATGCAAGTGCAAAAGATTCTAGATTCTTATTAGCATCTAGTTGAAGAGGTTCGTATTTTATACGTACAAATGCAGTATTGTTTTCCTCATTTGCTGCTATGATAATTTTCACTGCTTCTGGGATACATACATTTAATTCCAAAACGGATTTCGATGAGAATGTAATAGAACTTATTGTTGACTCGTATTCGTATTTTACATGGAAAACTGTGGAAATAAACGATTGATCGACTTTATATCTAGTGAAATGTTGAATCGAAAAGTGGTCACCGACTAATGGAGTGTTTTTTAGAATATTTGTAAGGCTGGAATTTACTAATCCTAAGTTTGATGGAGCTGTAACTGAATCATCATCATCATTCTTATTTTTTTTCAAAAAATTCTCCATTTTTACTACATCTATTAGGTCTAAAATCATTTTCATATTGATATTCCCACATCTACTAATATGTGTTGTTACGCCATTTAGATGTGACTTCGAGACCAAACTGTCTTTATCAAGAAGATTTAAACTGAATGATCTATATACTGCCATTGCTCCGTCTGAAGGTTTTGTTTGATACAATGATGTATTTTTGCATTTAATTATGTTTTCACAAAGACATTTATTGTATTGTGCAATCGTGTAATCTAACTGCAAAAACAGAGATTCAACTGCATCAACTGCTTCGAGCAAGGATTTTGGTCTGGGTGTAAAATCAATCATTTCATAGTATGTTATACCCTATATATATATGAACATTTCAAAATTAGAATGTGTCACATAAGTTCAAGTTCCAACTCAAGTTCAGGAGGAAGAGATGATATATAGTTCTCTTTTATTTTGAAGTTGTGTTTTTGTACGAGGAACGAATCCGAATCATCAGCATTATCACAATCTTGAACATCTGAATATTTAGATTGGGGACCTCCACGACCTTTTCGTCTCTTTTCTTCTTCACGTTGTCGTCTTATTTCTTCTTGATTTTTTTTTCTTTCTTCCATAGCATTCGCACGATCATTCATGTCGGACCCTCTCTTCCAATATGTTTCATTAAATCTTCGTACGCTCCGTTGGAATATGCCTTCGTCTTTGGGGGGATTTAAGGGTACTTGTTCACGTGGATATTCATTGAGGGTCTGCTCATCAGTTTTTCGAGAGGAGGGTCCTACAGCTTGCTCATATGCATTATGGATCAGCTCGGTAGTTCCTTGAGAGGGGGGTCCTTCACTTTGTTCAGAATTGCGCGTAATGTCTTCCCTACTCGAAATGTCGCGTGTGATGCATACAACAATTTTTCTATTACAGTCTCCATATGAACTAAAACTCAGTAAAGAAACTGATGGTCTACAATATAAAATCTCTGTAGTGAAAGGCGCTAATTCAGCCTTTGATTTAAAAAACCGTGATAATGAAAGAATGTTGTCAATGTTTTGGTTTCCCATAAAAGATAATTTCAACATTGCTAAAGGATCAGTTTCTTTTTCCTTTCTTGCTATCTTTTCATCTTCTATTTCTTTTATCTTTTTACGCAACTCTGATGCATTCATTTCTGTAATATTGGTTCTGGCATCATTCAAGATTCGTTCGAATTCAGCATCGATTTTCTTATTTATAAACTTTTCGATTTCATCTTTTAATCCATCTTCTCTTGTAACAAAACCAAATGTGCTTTCTGCCTTTTCATTTAAGTTTTTATCATTTACAGTTATATTATGTATACTCCGAAACAGAATACCAACTAGAAGTAGTGATTCTTCTAGTAAATTCATTTTATTCGATGCATCTATGGTGATAGTGAATGCATTTATTCCATGAAAATGAATGATATCCTTTTTACGAACCTCATTTTTAGATTGAAGGCCGATCTTTACATCTTCCAGCTTCGCGTCTGGTAATGTGTGCCCAGGTGCATCAGCATGTCCGACGCCAGAATTGTCCACAGCGTCGCCAGATTCATTGGGTTTGCTCGGATGTGCTAGTTGTACCTCTTGGGTCCCCGCCTTCTTGTGTGAGTTAATATTTCTAGCACTTATTATCATGTACGATTCTGTATCTGAAAATTTATTTCCTTGGCCTTCGTACTTCAGCCTGACAATAATTTCTTCACATAGAGGGATATTAAATTCTGCTCCATCTATTAAATGATCTTCAGCTAAGCAGGATAACACCATTCGTCTATCGATAAAAATTCCAAAACGTCGATTTCCGACCGCAAAGATATATTCTCCACTCGTAGCAAGTAAACTTATTTTGTAATCGTTTGCTGAAAATTCTCGTATTATCGGTTTTGAAAATTTAAATGCTGTATCATTGCTCCAAGAATTGTAAACTATCTGTACAATTTCTCCCAACCTCGTATCACTAGCTGCGATGTTAAACATTTCAAGTTCTTGTTTCATGTAGTTTTTTAGATGTTGTTTGTGTGTGCTTCCAAACAACGCTAACCTGGAATAACGAAAATTATTCTTAAAAGATTCGTAATGTGAACAAAAATCAGCTATATGTGGCAAATCTACATCTTCTGTATCAAAGGTTTCCACAAACTCACATTTGGTAGTGAATGTATCCAACTCAATTTCTTTGTTGTTTTCATTGATGATGTTTCTCACATATCCGCTTGTTATACCGTATCCAAATACATGTTGTTTCGCGTTTGAATACATATCCGTATTTTTTTGCTTAAATAGTCGTTTATGTTCACATAGAGCAGTCAATGATTCATTTTGAACATAATGATAAGCATTGTCAAAACTCGTCTTTGATGCGAATCCATTTCTTATATGTTCTATCGCAAATATCGACAACTCCTTTTGGGCATTATAAATTTTTCTCCTCATCGACTCTATTTTATCGTTCAATACCTCCAACTCACCTTTCGGGGTGTTTAGGTTTTGCTCGCTGGGATGTATCTGCTCTGTATTCGGGCCGTGCTTTGACGCCTTTCTCTTCCTGCGCCTACCCTCTGCCGTCTTCCTATACAGATTCACCAACGCCATGTTCTCATTGGCGATCGGCCGGCACATGCTGTCTAATTTAGACCCCGATTGCAGCCGATTCATCACAAAAAGACCCAACGCTTCTTTATATACACCCAACAGTCAATCCATGAAACCTTCCGCCCCTCTCCCCACCGGACACTACATATTGACCCCCTCCACCGCCGCGACCATGTCGGCATGCCTGTGCGACTGTCTTTCGGCCGCGTGGGTGCAGCTGATGAACAGCACGCGCCGGGCGGAGACCCATTCGATGGACCTGATCCTGGACGGCCTCTCCTCCCGACAGATCAACCTCGAAATCCAGGACCGACGGTGCCTGTGCGAGGCGCGGCGGTTCCACGCGTCCGGGTCCAGGACGCTCTTCCGGAGCAAGATGCTCGAGCACCGGCGGCTGCATTCGCAGCTGCTCCAGCTCCAGCGGTGCAGGGATAATCTCATGGTCCAGATCGACGCGGCGAAGAACCACGAGATCAACCAAAGCATCGTCAACGCGATCCGCGGCGCCTCCGCCCTGCATCGCTCGAGATCCACCATGCAGGACGCCGAGTCGGCGCTCGAGGACGCCCAGGAATCGATGGCGCACGTGAGAGAGCTGTCCGAGTTCTTGGGGCAGCCGCTGACGGCTGATGCCAACGACGATGATCTCGAGGAGGAGTTCCTCGAGCTGTCGCGCCCGACCAGGGCAGCCGCCGACGACGGCGCCGTTCCCGCTGCCGTGAACCGGATCCAGCGCGCGGCGGAGGCCGACGAGGGAGCCCGTCTCCTCAGTCCGCTTTTGCTGGCTGCGGCATCAGGCTGAAATTGTGGCAGTGCGGGTACGCGATGAACTTTTTTGCCAGCACCAGCACCCGGATCTTGATTCCGTCCAGCACCTCCTCCTTCCTCAGATGGACTGCGTCATTGTCGACCCAGTCGATGAGATTCTGAATCTGGTGCACGAACGTGTGGCTGCACGACGACATTGACCTGCGCAACGGGCGCCGCCGTGTGCGTAAGGCGACCGAGCTTTTGGTTTTTGTTCTAATTCATGCCAACCACGATCGGCACGAGCTCCACAACCCCGTTATTCCTATCCCACTGCATCTCCGCGAGGTTCGCAAAAAAGCGCTCGTCAAAGCACTGGAACACGTGCCCGTCGGCGCGCGTCCTGGGCTGTGAACCGTGGCGTACGACGAGCTCCGAATCCAGCCCGTTGGTGTGCGACGCGCTGCCCTGCCCCCGGCGGTAGTAGGGCGAGCGGGTCATGAAGATGCCGCACGTCTTCTTGGACCCGAACAGCGAGCCGAACGACGTGACCCGCGCCGACGACTTGGCGCCGCCCTTGAACACCCAGAGCCCCTCGCTCTCGTGCATCTTGACGAGAATCCCGTTCTGAATGCTCGTCGTGTCGACGCACGCGGAGTAGAACTCTATCGTGTCGTCCGGCCCGTCCTTGATGTCGAACTCCACCGTATCCACCGCCGGCACGCCCACCGCGGTCTGGTTGTACGAAAACAGGTCCCGCGTCGTCGCGATGCTGAGCCCAAAGTGCTCGGCCGTCATCAGCGCGACGCGCGCCCGGGCCCGCTGGCACGCCTTGCGGAGCCACCACGCCTCCTCGGACAGCGCGATCTCGCCTGCGGTGAACTCGTTGCCGACGTCGAGGATGAGGTTGTAGAACTCGTCGCTGCACTTGTTCAGCCCCCCATTCACCCCGATGAACAGCTTGTGCACGCGCATGTCCTTCTGATACCCGCGACAAAACGCCTGGTACAGCCCGATGGAGTGCGGAAGCTCCGGCTGCCAGTCGACGAAATCGACGTTCCGTTTCCCCGTCGTGCGCGAAATGTGCGCCTCCATCACCGACCCGTCCGAGCGAATCGACGACATGAGATCCACGTTGTCGGGCACGCACCGGAACGTCGCCTCGCTGCCGCGCGCGCTGTCGGCGATTCTGTGCAGCAGCTGGCTCATGAGCTCCCGCGTGTTGTTGGCGCTCTGCAGGCGCATGATGTCCGAGTTGAACACGCCGGCCTTGCAGTTGACCTCGAACAGCGACGTGCCGTGGAACATGGTCCGGTTCACGGGCAGGACGCCGCCCTTGGCCTTGGACGGCACGGCGAGCTGGAACCCCTCGAGCTCGCCCGCCGCGTTGATGCAGTGCGTCGGCAGCAGCCGGATGTGCGTGTCCTCCTGCAGTATGCTCTGGATGGTCTGCTCCGCCTCGCTCGACGGCGCGTGCAGAGAGAACGACGTGATCATGCGCGGGCGAGGCGCCCCAAAGTAGATATTATACGGGCACGGCCCCATTCGGAGGCCACCGTTCATAAACAGAGGGGCGCCGTCTTTCCTGATGGTCGATCCGTATCGCCAGCGGACGCGCGATATTGCAGAGAGCTACCACCTGCTGCTGGAGCTGCTGGTGTCGGAGCCCTTTATGCAGGAGTGCTTCCAGCTGGTCGAGAACATGTGCCTCTCGCGCGAGATCGCCTTCACCGTCGCAGGGCGGCCGCCGTCGGCCGAGTTCAGGGCCTTTGTCAACCGCAACTACTACCGCTTCCTCCGCAGCGCGATGCGCCAGGCGCAGGGTCTTGGGTTCGTGGTCTGGTGCGTTCGCAAGCTGCCGTCGGGTGATAGAGTGCCGGAGGTCCTGCCGTTGGGGACTTTCACTTGGTCGGTGGAGCCAGACTCCACGGGGCAGCTGAGGTACAGGATTCAGATGGTCGTGAAAGAGGTGCCGTTTACGGTCACCGAGTGGATCCAGCCCAGCTTCAACGTCTGTGAGGGCTCCATCCTGCACGCCACCGTCCACACGCCCCTCGCGCATCTGATCGAGGAGTACAAGATCCTCCGCGAGACGATGCGGCGCTACCACAACGCGGATGCGTGGAACACGACGGCGAGAATCGTGGTGTCGTCCGATCCGAAGGAGTTCAACCACGACGCGTCGCAGAAGGAGGTGTTTGAGGCGCTCGATTTCCTCAAGGGCGCGATCGAGACCAAGAAGCAGCAGACGCTCTCGTCCGTCGAGCAGGTCTTCCACAACAATCCGTCCAACCACAGGGAGCTGGTGTACGAGCTGCCGCCGCACCATCATCTCGAGGCGACGCCGGTGCTCAGGCCGGTGATCGATATCGACTTTATGACCAACAAGTTCAGGCACTCGGTCTGCAGCCTCATGGGCATCCCCGCCGAGATGATCACGGCCGACCGGTCGGGCCAGCGCGAGACGCGCGGGGGGAGGGCCACCTCGCGCATTTTTCAGGGCAAGATGGCCAGGATGTGCATGTTCCTGTCGGAGCTCATGGGCGAGGTGCACGAGCGCATTTACAAGGAGCGGGCGGAGTTCAACCTCATAGCGCTTCCGCGCCTCGAGGTCCAGAGCATCGACGACCTCAAGATCCTGCACGAGGTCGGCGTGCTGCAGCCGGATCACGCGCTCCGGCTTTCTGAGATCCTGCTTGGCACAACGCCGAACCGCGGCGGCAGCAGAAAGAGGCGCCGAGGGGGGGACGATGGAGGAGGGGAGACGACTGACAATGATGCGTTTCGGTAGCAGATGTGCGCGCGGTTCGGAGATAAAGGCGGAGTTCTGTTAAATGTACAGCACATCCTCCTTCCTGAACCACTTGTACCCCATCTGGCCCCACTCCTCGATCGTGATGTTATCCTCCTCCTTTGGCACATCCTCGTCCGTCGCCTCGTCCTCATCCGGCCGCTCCTCCGCCTTCCGCTCCATCTCCTCGGTCTCGCGCACGCAATCAAGCGTATCATCCGACGCGTCTTGCCACCGGTTGTGGTCAGCCACCAGCAACTTGCACGCCAGCCGCAGCTCGCCCTCGTCCTCGCACTCCACGCGCAGGCCGTCCTCGGTCACGAGAAATACACGCCGGCGCACGCTAAACCGTTTGGCTGCATCCTCTCCCACCACGACAAACGGAGGGTTTCGCCGCCGCGCCTCCCCCTGCGCCTCGTCCACCGAGCAGCTGCGCGCAGGGAGCGCGAGCGGTTTCCGGCCGATGAAAAGTTTCGCCATCCGATGCGCTCATAGGAGGCCTCAGGCGCCGTAAGGGGAGGAGGCGGTGCTGTTTTTAGCACCGCAGTCGCTCATGAGCATGCGCTCCAGCTCCTTGGACAGGTCGGTGTCGTCCAATTCCTCGTCCTGGCACCGCAGCAGGAACTCGCCGTCGTTCAGCGCGTGCACCACGGCCAGGACCGCGCCGAGGGTTTGGTTGCGCTCGAGGTGTTCTGCGCATTGGATGAGGAGCGTTTCCTGGCTTTGGGGCATGGTTTTCATGTAGGAGATGATTTCGTTGATGACTTCGGGTTTGACGGGTTGGTCCCATTGGGAGAGGATTTTTTTGAGCGGCATGGGTTGGAGGCGAGGGGCGCTGAGGTTTATGTAGTTTGGCAGACTGAAAGGCGCGGGCTCAGCGCTGGTTGAAGGTTTATGTTTTCTTTTTGAGGCTGTATATAAGCGTGGAGAGCAGAGAGAGAGTGAATGGCAGGAAGGGTTCGTGTGCGGAGTGGACGGAGATTTTTAGGAATGAATGTAGGAGAAGGTGGTACACCTGTTGTGGCAGCGGAAGAAAAAATTGACCCTCCTCCAGAAGATGACGATCTTCCTAAGCTCAGAAGAGGTGAAAGCGGGTCAAGCATTGACAGTAAAAATGATGCAGGCGCTGGTCTTAGAAAACTTGGCTACAATGACAATAGAGAATTTAAAGACGACTTATCTCTGGGGATGTTTCCTCTGATTGGGTTTTCCATACCAGATTTACACCAGTATCACAGCGTTTTCAAATTGAGCGATCCTATCATTAGTATGGCAACTCCTCAGTTTGATCTACACAGTAAAATTCTGCACATGAAAACATCAAAAGCCCTCTTCAGGGTCAAAGAATGCATGAAACGTTGTAAGATAAAATTCAGCGATCTTCTTCAGCGGTCGGATGGATTGCTTGATGACAACGACAAACAACAGACTTGTATACCATTGGGTTTAATACTCAAAGATGCTAAGGCAATTGATACGATGGTCATCAGTACAATACAGCGACTTGGTCCTCACATATTGGATAATGCAGTATGGGTTCGAAGGCGCATCCAGCACATTTTGTTTAGCTTAGAAACAGTTACCCCATCATTGGATCCGGATAATAACGAAACTAGAAATGGTGGTTATGAAAATGACTATATCAGGATCATGTTGATAGATCGGTACAAGAGAATGGAGGAGAGAATCTCATCTCTTCCCCTGGACCTTTCTGATAACAGAAACAATCAAATATTGAATGGATTGAGTGAATTTGAAAAATTTATCCATGAACATGAAACTATTCTTAAAACTGAGTCACAGCCTGCACATACTGCTCGAATTCAACCCCAAGAAAACACGAAGTTGATGAATATCATTTCCATTATGAAATTATACGATGAAGCATATGATCGTTTCATAGATAAATTCCATCTTGGAGTAAAACCTATTTCTGATCCTAGTGCCAAGGAAAAAGACATACTGGGTGAAATGGTGGATGCTTTGGATAACAGTGCTGCAAAACCTGCAGGAAACTACATGCGGATGAATAAAGATGCTAGGCATTCCGAAGTTCATCTTGAGCTGCTATCAGAGTTCCTATGGGGATTTTTGATCGAGCGATTTGAGCTGTTGTGGTGTAACATATTTACTATATTTCAATTATGCGTAGGTGGTCCATGTTACAACAAAATTGAAAAAATGACCGATAGATTCATGAAGCAGGCTATTTTTTCATGTATGTCGCATGCGTTCAAATTGCACATGCCACCCCCACCACCTCCTAAACCCCCAATGAACGAACATATACTTGTTCAGGAGGTTGTGGAGTCAGAAGAAACACAGATTACAAATGCATTCGCATCACTCCATGGTATATTTAAAGGAAAATCAGCCAGCATATTTTCTGGTATTGGTGGAGACAACTTTTTGATTGACAAATACCCGTTTGATGTTAGAGATAGCTATCTCAACAAAATAAAAGAAGTGCTGCATCAAAAAACAGTGCCTATTCGTCTAAATTATTTAGCTGTTCTTCATGATATTTCTTTTCCTCCAATGTACAACAGCCTCGATAAGACGATAAAAGATTTAAAAACAGCATGTTCTTGTTTTGTAGATACTGTTATAAGTAATGGAAAATGGAAAGTGGCAATTCCTAAAAAGGGATATTATAGGTACTGTTCCAATCCAGTCAGAGATAATTTCATCACTAAAATTAGACAATTGGTGCCAGGAGTATTAAGGATGGGCTTGGAGGCTTGCAGAGCAAATATTTATGATGATCCCAGCGTAGCAGCGCTTATTACACTTAGATTATTGAATCAAACAGAGTTGGAGAGATCTGTCACAGATTTGTACAATATCTGGCATCATCCCTTCCGTAAGAGTGCAGCCACATCAGAAACCAGTGAATCCTCACCTAGTAGTAGAGCACCACTTGGGGATGATCATGCAGAAGCGACACGAAAGAAAAAATTAGTATTAATTGAGAGACCATCGTGGACAGTTGATGCTATAGGTGAAGACAACAAAACAAAGTTGAACGCATATTTTCCTCATGAAATTGTACATGGTGTACCAGGAGCAGAAGATAATTCACCTATTTTGAAAATGCTGAACTACGACAGCACGGTCCCACAAAGGCCTCGCCACAAGTTCCATCCTCGGCGAAAACAAGCAAAAACTCATCCCGGGATAAAGAATCCATCATCTCTGTCCAAGAAGTCAAAGAAAAAACATCCCAACTCAGGAAAGAATCACAATAAAAAAACTCAGCACAAACCCACCCTTAAAGGGTCAAACCGGTCGCATCGCCGCCGCTCCAAGTAACCCCCGCATATGGACCTCCCCGCGTTCAAAGACTTCATCGTCTGCAAGGCGCTGGACGTGATCTCCGGCAACTGCGCGTACCGCAAGTACCTGCACCAATGCCACGAGAACGGCGAGGAGTGGGCGCAGCAGGTCTCGGCCAACGTGGCCTCCGTGTCGGCCGTGATCAAGGAGCTGCACGCCCTCGTGGACCGCGTGCGCCGGCTGCCGAACTCGAAGCTGGGCAAGGTGTGCGGCGAGATCGTCTCGTCGATGCACAGCCCCGTGCGCGTGATCCCCGGGTGGAGCACATGTGAGTGCTCGGCCGCTCGCGGCCTGTTTTTTGTTGTTTATCTGTCCGGTATTCAATAAAGCTCCGCAGGCGTTATCACCGACTGCCAGGCGCAGAACTGCATCGATGTGAGCCGCGCGACCAAGCATAACCAGGCGATCCCGGTGCACGCCAAGTTCCAGTACTTCCTGCTCATGTGCTTCTACTGCTGCCGGCTCGAGCACGTCGTCCGCACCTACACCAAGACCTGGCTCGAGGGCCAGCCGCCGGACGCCGACATGAGCCAGCTGACCACGCGCTTTCAGGAGCAGGACGAGCTGTTCGCCAAGATGCACGAGCGCTTCGTCGAGGGGCACGCGCACGTCAAGGCGAGCCTCGAGGCGTACCTGTGCGAGCACTGACCGCGCGTATAAAAAAACACCCCTCTACCCTCCTACTCCGCAGCATGCGCGCTGCCCATGGCAGATATGACGCCCGCCGGCCCGTCGTGCCCCCCTCTGTCGGGCCACATTCCCATCTTTGTCATCGAGGACGACGAGCCCGTGCGCCTGCCCGACGGGCCGCTGATGCTGTGTGCTGGAGTCCAGGAGAGCGACAGCCTCATCTCGGCTCCGGCCGACCGCGCGGCCGCAAAGAAGAGGGGCTTCCTCTCGGCGCTGTGGGCGCGGTGCGGGCGCTGCTGGCGGAGGGGGGATGGCGACGAGGGGTGAAAAAATAAACGGATGCTGTCTGATAAAAACACATTCGATCGCCTCTTTATTCCATCACCCACTGCTCCCGCACCCGCCCACCGATGGACGACGTGCTGCTCCTGGTTGCGCAAACCCTCCTCCTCGCATGCCCCGCCGACCCGCGATCCCTCGTCGCCTTCGTCAAGCTGCAGGCCACCCACCGCGCCGTGTGGCTGCGGTACAGGGACGACCACGCGCTGTGGCGGACGCTCGGCGCCAGCCTGCCGCAGTGGTCCCTCCCGCCGCACATGGGCCTCCGCCGCCGCGTCATCACGGGCATCAAGCTGCTCGTGGGCCGGTGCATCGCGTGCGGCGGGCGCGCGAATCGCGTGTTCATGGCGTTCCAGGCCCGATTCTGTCGCGGGTGCTGCCATCGGCTGCTCGTCTCGGACTTCGAGCTCGCGTGGGGCCACGGCGTCGAGCGCGCGTCCCCGCCCTACATCGTCCGGTACATCGGCGAGACCCGCGTGCTCTTCTTCATGCGCCAGCACCTGCCGAAGCTCCCGCCAACAGAGGCCGTCCGCCTCACCAGGCGGCAGGTGTACACCTACATGCGCCGGTGGCCGGGGATGAATCGCGAGCATGTGAGGCGGCTGGTGGATCGGATGGGTTGAATTTTTTTTATTCTCCGCTGCGAACAACTTTCGCCTTACTCAGGTTTTGGTGGAAAACTCAGCGGGCGTTCGGGATTTCGTTCGCAAGCGGCTCTCAGCTGCTGGTTAATTTTTTCCGGATTCGACAACTTTCGCCTTACTCAACACTTCGTCGAAAAGCTCCTCAGGCGCTCAGCATCTCCAGCATCGCCTCCCAATGTTCCCTCTCCTCGCACGCGGGCGCGAGGCGCGAGGCTGCGAACTGCACTGGCGAGGCGTAGCGCGTCTCCAGCATCGGCTCGGCGCCGAACTCCAGCAGCAGCCGCGCGATGTCCGGGTTCGAGCACTCGCCCACAGCGAACTGCAGCGGCGTCATGGCGGCCGGGTCGATGTTGAAGTTGGGGTCGGCGCCAGCGCACAGCAGCGCCTCGACGCAGTGGACGCACCGCGAGCGGACGGCGAGCAGCAGGGGCGAGAGGTCGTCGTGTGGGCAGTCGACGGTGTCGTCCGTGACGTGGTGATCGAGCATCAGCCTGAGCTCTGAGCACTGTCCGTGCAGCGCGGCGTGATGAAGGGGCGGGAGGCGGAGGCCGGAGTGTTTCATCGCGGCTGTGTTTTTGAGGACCAGCATTGAGGGGTCGAAATCCGGCTGCTGAAGCAAGCGCTTGAGCTCCGTGTACGACCCGCGGCGCGTGCTGTCGTGGATTGCGTTCACCAGCATCTGACGCAGCGGCATTGTGTGTTTGTAATTGTTTTTTTTTCCTTCGATAAAAAAATATCCACCACTACCCCTCTATCGCGCCCGGCCCGTCCAGCTCATATTATATGCGTCCACCACCACTCGTCCCACTCATCATCGTTATGTGGACAGCGCGCCTGAACGCTGAGCTGTCTCGCCCAGCTTGCCTGATGGAGACCATCAAGGCGTGCTCGCAGCAGATCATATCGCGGCACCGGTCCGGGTGCACCGAGGCCATGTACCAGCGGCTGCTGCAGGCCGAGCTGTATCATCGCAACATCCCGTGCCTTGCCGAGGTGGATGTGTTCACGATGTCAGGCTCGATCCCGATCCACGTCGGCCGCTTGGATCTGGAGGTCGACCATCGCATCATACTGGAACTCAAAGTCGCGCCCAAGATCACGCCCAAGCACATCCAGCAGCTCCAAAAATACGTCCGCGCGCGCGTCTCGACCGGCATGAGCGTCGAGGGCGCGGCGGTCGTGTGCTGGACGGACAAGGACTCGGTCGACTTTCATTCGATTCCCGTGCCGTCGCGCGCCCCGTTCTTTCGGGTCGGCTGCGGCGGCGTACTATAAAGATGCGGCTCCTCGCTGTGCCGAATGCGGCGCGGGAAGGTGTTACGGGTGGATCGGTTCCTCGGGTCCTCGCAGCGCTGCGAGGATGAGGACGCACGATGGCCGCTCTACTACTGGAACCTGCTCGCCGCGGCGCTGCATCTGGCCCAGTTTGTCGCCGTGCACGACCTGGCGCTCACGCGCGAGAACAGCAACAGGGACGATGTCCCGTTCATCGCTGGCCGGCACGAGCTGCGGTACGCGAACACGGTGGTGTCGAGGAACGGGCTCAACAACTCGTGCGTCCTCGGCCACGCGGCCGTGGTCCTGGCCAGCTACGACGGGTCGTGGAGCCCCCTCGACCCGCGATTCTACGACTTTTCCAACACGCAGATCATCCGGTACTACGAAACCGGCTCCCTGCGCGTCAGCACCCCGTGGATGATCGCGGCCTTCTTCCTCGCATCGGCCGTGTTCCAGTGCGTGCACGGCGAGCTGCTGCGGCGCGACCCGCTGGCGCCCCGCGTGCTGCCCTTTGTCGAGTACTCGGTGTCGTCGTCGCTGTGCGTCTCGGTGCTGGCCCTGAATGTCGGCATCCACGACGCGTACGCGCTCACGGGGGTGTTCGGCCTCTTCTTCGGCATGAACATGCTCGGCGCGTGCGCGGAGCTGCTCATGTGCTTCGCAGAGGCCGCGACCCCCGAGGAGCGCGATCGCTTCGTCATTGTCCTTGAGGATTCCGAGCTCTGGGGCTTCTACCCGCTGGACGCGTGGATCCTCCCGCACTCGGCCGCCTGGGTGCTGTTCGAGAGCTCGTGGGGCCTCGTCTTCGCCCAGTACTGGGTCATGTACCACTGCTCCGAGCGCGAGCCGCCCGCCACCGTGCTGTGGTGCGTCGCGCTCGAGTCGGCAGCGTTCGCGGCGTTTGGCATCGTCCAGCACTGGGCGCTGCGGAAGCGCCGGTCGTTGCTGGAAGAGCCGCGGACGGTGTATTTCGAGGTGTTCGACTTCCTCACCTGGCTGCTGTTCGGCTACTTCCTCGTCGACGGCCTCATCTGCGCGTGGGACGCCGCCGCGGCGTTCGGGCGATGCGTCTACGACCGTACGCACGCGTGCCTGCGGCCGGTGCTGTGGGCGGCGTATGCGGCGGTGTGGGTCGTGGACGCGTTCGTCGGCGTGTGCAAGGGGATGCGCGGCTGCCTGACGAGGCGCGATGTGCTTTGGTATATGGACGCGTGGATGATCGGGCTGAGCCTCTTCGCCAAGACCACGCTCGCGTGGCTGCTGCTGGGCCCGACGATCCTATAAAACACCGCGCGCGAGGGTTCGTCCCGAATGCAGACGCTCAACTATGCGGCCGCAGCGTGCCATCTGCTGCAGTGCATCGCCGTCGTCTGCGTCTACGTATCGCGCCTGCGCCTCGTGCCGCGCGACATCGCGTTCGTGTCAGGGTATGTTGATCTGCTCTACCCGAACCATATGATCCATGTCATCGGCGGCACAAGCGCGTGCGAGCAGGCCAACGAGGTGATCCGCTCGGCGGAATTCGCGGACGCGCTCAGCACCGGGCAGCAGCGGGTGCTGGACGGATCGTCGGGGGGTATCAGCATGTTCGACTTCACCAACACGACCATCGTCGAGTTCGACCGGCGCGACCTCCAGTACGCTGTGAACACGCCCGCGATGATGGCCGCGTTCTTCGCGCTGTCGTTCGTCTTCCAGCTCTACAACGGCTGGTACCTCTGCCGCAACGACCTGGACGCGCCGCGGGTCGTGCCGTACCTCGAGTACTCGGTGTCGTCGCCGCTCATGATCGTGACCATGGCCGTGAACACGGGCATCGTCGACTTTGTGACCTGCGTCGCGCTCGTCGTCCTCTTCTTCGGCATGAACATCCTGGGCGCCGTCGCCGAGATCATGATGTACATCGCCGAGACGACGACCGACGCGGCCGGGCCGTGCTGCTGGGTCCTGCCCCATGTCGGCGCGTGGGTCCTCTTCCTGTTCGCGTGGCTGCCGGTTGTCATCCAGTTTTACAAGGCCCAGCGCTGCTGCCAAAACTCCCAGGGCGACGGCGCCCCGTGGTTCGTCACTGCCGCAGTCTGTGCGGAGAGCGTCCTCTTCGTGCTCTTTGGCGCCCTGCAGCTCTACGTCCTGTGCGGCCGCACGTGCGCCGTGGGGCGGCGGGATCAGGCGATGAGGAGGCGGTTCGTGGACGCGTTGGACGACGGCACCGTGATTCTCAGCCTCGTGGCCAAGACCTTCCTGGCCTGGATCCTCCTCGGGCCCGCGCTCACGGCACAGATATCACAGTAGCTTGATGCGGATCTCGGGCATCGCGGCGTTTTCCTTGAACACGATCATCTCCGACCGCTGCATAGCAGGAGCGGTGAACTTCGGCGGCTGCAGCAGCGACGCCGCCGCCTCCGTCTTCGCCTCCTCCGCCACGCGTCGTCTCGGCCCGTACACCGCGCACACCGCCAGGCTGACCACGCACGCGGCCGCCACCGCCCCACCGCCCGCGTACATGGCCAGGTCCATCGCGACGTCGCAGTTGGGGCCCACGAACCCGGGCTTGCACACCCACTGGCACTGGAACGTCGCGAACCAGTTGGCGCTGAAGACGAAGACGGCGTTGTCGGGCTTCGAGTTGGAACAATAGATGCACACCGGCTGCCCGCTGGGGTAGATCACCGTGTGGCACGGCTGGCCGTACCACGACGACCGCCAGTGCACCGTCGCCGTGTCGATCCACTGCATGGGCAGGATCTCGTGGTACATGTAAAACGTCGGCGCGAGGCACAGGAACAGCATCGCCACGAAGCTCGGGTGGATCATCGTGCTCACGTCCCACTGCGTGGCGGCGCCGACGCGGTTGCCCTTCATCAGGTCCCGCCCCGTCAGGTTCGCGTTCTCGTTGCACGTCGGGCCCAGCGCCGTCATCAGGTCGTGGTCCCGGTACCGCTCCGCCACGTCCCACAGGCAGCACACGTGCTTCACGCACGGCTCGATCCACGGCACGCCCACGGAGAAGAGCAGCACGGGGATGAGGTTGGAGGCGGAGTAGGAGCCGCTCAGGTGGATCCGGTCGTTGGATACCTCGGCGGTGAGGTTGTAGAAGCGCACCCCGCGGGTGTCGGAGTCCAGGGGGAACATTCTTGGTCGGCGGCGGAAGTGGAGATTTTTGTAGTAAGAGGGGAGTTGGCGGATGTATGAAGGTGTGCTGAGGATCTCATGGTGGGGGTTATTGTTGTGCACGAGGCGATGGTTGAGTAGAGCTGGCGGGACTTGGACCTCTGGATCTCTTTATTTCATCATTATCATTAGCATCTGAATGTGTTTCGGGACTTGGTGAACGTCGACGTCGAACACCTGCTCGGCCCGGGGCTGTTTGTGGACGAGCATTACGATCTATAGGCCTAGATAAAGAGGGAACATATTCCCTTCGATCATTTTGCTGGTTGAATGATGCATTGTCTGGAAGATTACCCGATCCGTATAAGGTTCTTGGATCTAAATTACCTGAAATTAACTGCCGTGTGATACCATCCAGCCGGTCACGAAGAGCTTGGATTTTGATATCGATCTGCTCATTTACTTTCAAATCAATATATCCATTAATAACATCTATGCTCATTGGCTCTGAATTTGGAAGTGTAGCAGCAGCAGCAGAATCTTGGACTTGTGGAGAGGGGTTGACTCGTAATAGAGGACTTACCATAGCTTCGATTTTACTTTTCACTAGATCAGGAATGGTACCTTTCTCGAATTTTTCAATCGCTGTATTCATACGTGTTTGAATTGAGGCCTCAATTCTTGAATCTATCAATGGTTGTATATTTTCTGTACTTGCACTCGAACTGTGCACTGAATCAGATACATTTTCAGTAAGCCTATGTACATCATCTTTCAACGCAGCTATATCGTCATCACCCAGATCAACCAGTGTTCGTAAGTTTGTAATCTTTAAGTTTAATCTCTGTTCTGTAGTCCCAAGCTCTATTTTACTTTGTTCATAGAATGCATTTACTTGTGAAATTTTACCCAGTTGAATTGTTTCTGATGCTTCGATTCTTTGGCTCATAAGAGCTGTCTTCTGTTCTAGTTCAAGACGTAATGTGTCTATTGATGCTTTGTTGGCTTCAGCTACGCTTGTGGATATGGTAGATATTGTTGCATTCAAAACTTCATTGGCTGTTTTCACACTAATAATTTCCGAGCTGCATTGTTGAGCTGTGTTGAAAGCTTGCAAAGCATTTGTATTTGCTATTGAAATATTACTTTCCATTGTTTTTAGTTCGCCAATCAGATCCATACCACGCTGCATTTCGCTAGTATTTCCAATAAATTGTTCGATTTTGACCAGACGACTTTTATGGTCGGCAGATTGGTCATTTCTCATAAAATTCTCTAACTCTGTAATGCGTACTCCATGACCATCGACTGATTGTACACTTGATTTCATCTTACCAATGTCTGCACGTATTGTTTCAAATTCTTGTTTGACTTCACTAACCTGTGTTAAACATCTCTGTGTAATTTCCTCCTTCACTCTGCCAAAAAATCCATCTCTGTTCGAATTCATTTCATGTAAAATATTGACTGTACTGCGTGCCATTTGCTCTGACAGATCACGAGTGATTTTGTCAGAAATGTTTCTTTCGATTTCCAAGATACTCGCATCTGTCTTCTCTTTCATAACCCCCATATTCCTTTTCACATTTTCGACCTCTCCCTCTAGATGCCCAACTGTAGTTGACACCTTTCCATTCAAAATTTCCTTCTCCAACCCCTTCACCTCACCCTCCATCTTCACCACCTTCCCCAACGCCTTCTCCGCACTCCGCTGCGCCTCGGCCACCGCGTCCAAGAGCTGGGCCCGTACAACCGCCGCGCCCGACGACGAGTCGGTGCTGTCGTCGTTGGTGGAGATGAAGCCGACCCTCCGCCCACCCGAGTCGTCGTCCGGCCAGACAACGATGAGCCTCGCAATGCGCGCGACGTAGTCCTCCTCCATCGCCTCGTCCGGCGCGTCGCGGACCCGGCGCAGCGCCCACACGAAGAGCGCGGTGGTCTGCTTCTTGTACTCGAACTGCAGGTCGCGCTCGTAGCGCCCGGTGCCCGAGCCCATCGTGAACGGCGCCGACGCGCACACGAACGCGCCGACCGCGAGCGCGAACGCCTCGAACAGCCTGTCGTGCCGCCGGTACCGGTTCGCGGTCGCGCGGTAGTTGTCGGTGCGGATGACCTCGGCCTGGCACAGGTGCAGCACCAGCTGGATCTCCGACGCCTCCACCTGCTCGTGCAGCCCCATGATCAGGAACCGCCGCCGCTGCAGGTTCATGTCCCGCACGATCTCCAGCATCGACGCCGCCGCGCTCTGCACCGTCGTCGTTCCGGCCACGCCGGGTAGGTACCGCTTCTTGATGAAGTCGGTCCACGCGACGTCCCTCAGCGCCGCCAGGTCCGTGTCGCTCACGGGCTGGTCCTGGTTCCGCGCCGTCCACACCATGTTCATCGGCATCTTCGACGCCCCGGCCACCAGCTGGGCGTAGCGCAGGTCGCGCTGCACGAGGCCCTCGCATTTGCGCAGCTCGGACAGCAGAATGTGCGTGTGCACCGGCGGGAGCTGCGGGTCGACGATGGTTTCGTTGCTCGCGTCGACGTAGAACGCGCCGCCGCTGGATTGCATCATTGGGGTGGGTGGGGTGGGGGTTGGGATTTTTGTATGCTGTCGAGCGTAATGATGATATGGTACAAGGAGTTGGATGCATTTACTTATGATTTACCCTTGGAATTCTATTTCGATACTGATTTTCCTATCATATATTTTTAATTTCATCCAAGTCAGCATTGTAAGAATACTAAATGTTTTGAATACTTTTTAAAAACGATAACTCTTCAGATCCGTATATTTTTATTTTAAAGGGATCACGACTAGTATCGATCTGATCTTCATTGAAAACAATTGGACTGTCAAGCGTAGACAATATTCGTCTTATATTATGATCGCTACTTCTACATACAAGAAAAAACTCACAATTGTGAGGAACTAATATTGCTGCATTACATGTATCACTTCCAGGTATGTCTATACGTTTGTCATAATAATACAATGTAAAGTAATTTATTTTTTTATTAAGTGATAATATATCTTTTAACTTTCCTGCTGCTTTTGTGTCAAGCATAAATTCAAATTTCATACTATATATTTCAATTGTTTCATAAAATTTAGCTGTATGTGTATCTTCTAAACTAGGACGATACGTTTGTTTCCAAAATTCTAGCTTATCGTCACCTATCACTAAAGAAAATAAATGTTCATTCACGTTACAGTTGTCAAAGATAATATGATTATCAACACCACATTTAGATATAAATTTTTCGACTTCAGCAGTATTTAATTTGCATAAATAGAAAAATTCACCTCCATGTGGGACCAGTATTGCTCTTTGTTCTGGATTTTTAGTGGGTGTTTTGAGATCCTGTTTTTCATCATGATAGTATAAGATCCAATATTGCACTCATGCAGGAGATCCACATTTGGTCTGCATAATTCTTGCTGTATAAATGTTTACATTAACTATAATTGATCTTGTATACATTCGGACTATTGTTTTGAAAGATTCACTATGCCAATCTTCGACTTGAATACACAATATTCTGTTAACGATCAATTCTAAACTGTGCCAAAATGTCATTTTGTATTGTTAGATGTAAATCTTTTATACATCTGCTCTCGATTAGTAGTCCATATGACAAACATATTTATGTTGTTTCATATGAAAAATTCGATAATGTCTTCTGATGCACAGATTATTATAGATATCCTAGAGCATGATTACTGCATCCATCATATAATCATAAAACCAGTAACGCTCCAAGCCATCGTCCGCCTCATCGACGAGAGCTCTCACAACAAGCTCGACACCCTCGCCGAAACCATCATACTGCTTCTTCAATACACAGACACACGCAAGCGCGAGGCGTTCGTCGCGGCGCTGGACGACGCGCTCAGGCGGGCGGGACACTGCGACACGTTTGAGTCGGTGTTTCGGACGACGGAATACGAAATTTATGGGGACGCGATGTTGATGGCGGATCCATGCATGTAGATATTTTTTTAATTTTTTTAGAATCTGTGGACTCGAGGTAACGTGACAGTATAACTTTTAAAATAATAACTGGAAAAAAAATTAAAAAATTACCGTATCAAACCAGAACAAATCCAAAAAACTCCAGTCCCACACGCATATGCCTCCTTCCATCCCAACCTCTTCAAAGAAACAGACCCTCAAAAATCCCCGCAAATCAAGCAAGACGCCTGCCAAAAAGCCCAGCCCATCCATCGTCACCAACCCCCATCCACCCACCATCGGCGGTGCTCACAGCCGCGCTCCATCGTCCTATCCCCACCTCGCCATTCCCGCCATCCAGCTCCCCAATCCTGCTCCAATCGCGGTGGAATCGCCGTCCACCATGCACTACCGACGGTTTCAGGACGACTTCGGGCGCGCGCTCGTCGCGGTCAAGGACTCGGTGAACCGGGATCTCGGCGCAGAGTTTGCCACGCTGCAGATGGAGACGCGCAACTGCTGGTCGTTGCTCGTGGATCTGGAGGCCTGGTGGCTTGAGTTTGTGATTCTCAGCCCGAGGAAGTTCATCGTGTCGGAGATGCTTCGGAACATGAACTCCGGCGAGTGCAGCTTTCGCGACAGCACGTCTGTGGCGTGCATCGTCCAGGACCTGCGCCAGGCGCTGATTCTGCTCAACAAGCGGATGAAGGCGATTCCAGCGATACGCGGATGGGCGTAAGGCCGAATGCGAAGGTCTGTTAAATGAGACAAATAAATGGGTTGTATGGGGACATGCTGAAGCAGCGAGAGGTCTACAGCCTGCATTGCTGTAAACATTTAGAGATTCTGTAAACCATAGTCTGATCTGGTACCAATATTAATTTTAAACTCAAACAGACTCAAATCCGTTTACAGTCATTACAGCAACAGCCTCACACAAAAAACCACCACTTTCATAACATCGTCCACCAAATGCAGAACAGCACCATCAAGACCAACGCCAATGGATATGTAAGGGCCTCGCACTCCGAGGGCATCAAAGGCTTCGACGACAAAGCCTGGAAGAACTCGCTCACGGATGAGCAGCGCCGTAAGCTGCGTTGCATCCGGTCCAAGGCGGGTCGCGATGTGCACAAGCAGATCACTGCGATCCGCAAAGCGGCCAAGGCGCTTATAAGCATCAACAAATCTATCAAAAAACAAGCAGAGGAAGTCGTCGGCGGTCAGCAGTCGCTCAAGGCGCTGTTCGGATGCGAGAATCCTCTCTCATTCGACATGGATCCGGGCTTTGAGGACATACTGGAAGCTACCGACGACATTCACGCCGAGACCGAACAATTCGCTGCGTCTCCGTCCACGATTTTCTATTTGCCGCAGGAGGACGACGATGACGCTGTCTGATTATTGCGCTGGATCATTCTACTAAGCGCCCGATTTGGTTCATGGCCAAGCGCGAGTCGGCCGAATTAAAATGACGTAATGGGTGTCCGGATTTTGTGTTTTTTTTAACAATGATGACAACATTTGCCTTACTCACGCATTGGCGCAAGTCCCACATCTTATCTTCTGCATATGCCGGTGCTAATAGTCCCCGTCGCTTTCCCCGTCACCGACGCACCGACGCTGCGGTTTGTGGACCACTGCCTGTCGCACTGGAACGACTTTTCCGTGTGCTCGGACGAGCACGTGGCGTTTATGAAGCACCTGATCCGCTCCATCTTCCGTCTGCCGCACGGGGCGCAGCTGTTCGGCATCCTGTTTGAGGTGTGGCTTGTTCCATACTGCATTCGCATCCGTGTGCAACATCCATGACTCCACACACACACTCACAGGACGCAACCCTCGCGATGATCCGGGCGCACGATTTCGGCACGTTTTACAGCGTGTCCAAGGTTGGCGATCGCCAGTTTCATACAAACATCGTCGTGGCCGACGGCTTCAAGCCGACGTGGGGGATGGGCACGGGCTTCTGGGACGGGCTGGACATGACGGAGAGCCAGCTGATGAACGGGGAGTGCGCGGGCCCGAACGAGGACGAGTGCTGAGCACCTTCACCCCCCACCGCCCTCCTCATCGTCCATCCTCCGCCACAGCACCATCGCGTCCCTCCGCCTCCCCCCGTACGCCGCCACGGCAACCACGCCGCCGACGCCGAGCGCGAGGCCGGCCCACACGGCCCAGCTCGTTGCGGGGTCCCGCGGCGCGACGCAATCGCCGCCGTCCCACACGGCGCCCTCGTCCGGGCATATGACGACGTGCTCGACCCGGGTGTAGGCGGTGAACGCGGCCTCGTCCCCCGCGAGCTTCCGCATCGTGAGCTTGGCCGTCTCCAGCAGGAACGCCGAGTTGGAGAGCGCCTCGACGTTTTGGAACAGCCGGTGCGCCTCGGACCGGATCTCGACCGTCACACGGTACACCGGGCCGCCGAGCAGGCGCATGCGGCGCACCGGGCACACGCCCTGGAAGCAGTCGACGCACCGCCGCTCGTCGCACACGCTCTGCAGCTGGGCCCTCGGCAGCGCCGACGCGTACACCATCGCGAACGCGCCGAAGGTGTCGCCGTCGAGCCGCGTCCGGTACTCCTGGTGCACCGTGATGACGGCCAGCGGCGCCGTCGTCCGCTCGCACACCGAGTCGTGCGTCGCGTTGCACCGCGCCCGCGTCAGCTCGGGGCACACCGTGCACGCGAGGCACCGGGTCATGTTGGCCCCTCCGGGTGAATATGTGGATAGATGGCAGGCAAATACCCCGGCCCCGCCCGAGCACTCGAATCCGGGGGCGCACGGTGCGCAGAGGCTGTCGCCGGCCTTCTGCGTGCCCGCCGGGCACCGGACGCATTCGTCGCCCACGTACCCGTCGTCGCACGTGCAGTTCGACGCGTCCACGCACCGCCCGCCGCAGTTGGAGAAGGGCTTGCACTCGGTGCACTCGGCCGCGCCGCCGCTGGCGTACATGTCGCGGGGGCACGCCTCACGATGCGTCCGCCCGGTGCAAAAGTCGCCGGGAGGGCAGGGGGTGCACGATGATGATGATGTGCCGTCTTGGGTCCATACGGTTCCCTGTTCGCACGGCGTGCACCTGCTGCCGTTCTTGACGTACCCAGCATCGCACACGCACCGGTCCGCCGAGCTCGACCCGGCCGCCGACTGCGAGTGGGCAGGACACGCCACGCACGCCCCGCGCGCCGAGTAGGCGTCTGCCGGGCATAGTCCGATGCGCTCGTGGCTGCACCCGTACCCGGCCGGGCATTCCCTGCACGCTGTTCCGACGACGATCTCGTTCGGCTCGCACGCATCGATCGCCACGCAGTCGTCCGCCGACGCGCTCCCGGCCCTGCTGCTGTGGTTGGCGGGGCACGGGACGCACTCGCCGGCGGGCGAGGAGTAGGTGCCGGCCGCGCACATCTCCATCATGGCAGCAGCGCCGCACCCGAACCCGGCAGGGCACGCCGCGCACACGCGGTCCGACGCGGGCTCGCACTCGCGCACCAGCAGGCTGCCGTTGGGGCACGCCCCGGAGCACGGCACGCACTCGGCCATCGACGCGCGGGACCACGTCGCCCCGGACTCGCACGCCGTCTTGGTCGCAGCATCGCACGCGAACCCGGCCTCGCACGGCCAGCACACGGCCGGGTCGGTGGCGGTGCAGTTGTGGAGCATGAATTCGCCCGGGGGGCAGGAGGAGAGGCACATGATGATGGGTGGTAGTATTAATAAAGAGGAGGCTGGCATGTCTGCTGTGTGAATGAACAGGCTTTATCTATGGCGTGCGTATTCGGGGACGCGAGGGGTGTGTGCTGAAGGGTGGGCACGAATGCATGGAGGTTGGCTCAGCTTGGCTGAGAAGACTTTGGTTTTTTTCAAGTATAATAATGATGGTGATAAGGTAGAATAGATGACATCCACGTATGATAGTCAAAAAAACCCAAATGCTGATGCTGTTTTTGGCGAATTTCGAGATGTCTTAAGTGAATATCTTGGAATTCCTAAAGTTGAATGTTAAAAGAACTTTAATGACTGGGATCATCCTGAAGTTTATTACAACTATATTGAAATCAAAGATCTTCAGGATTTAAATATAGACAAATTACACGAGGAATATGGAGATTTTGATGAGATTCGATTCTATGGTTATGTTGAACCCGTCAAAGCCAAAATTGTTTTTTACAATACAGGAACCTCGTCAGAAATACAATCAATAAATATTGATTTTATTGGCGGCATGCGTGGTTTCTACTATTTTTTTGCCAGGATGCTAAAAAGACCAATAGTATTTATGAGGAAGAATATAAACCCGTACGTAAATCTGTGAAAGTAAATAGCGAAACTGCGCTGGACATTAAATCATCTGAAATTTTTGAAATATTCAGTGCTTTTCTAAAATCTGAATACAATATCACGACCATTCAACACGAGAAAATTTACATAGGCAGTGAATATAACATCATTGTAAAGATGAAAGATCTTCCAAATTTAAAAATAAATAATTATGGAGAATTCGATCAGATTCGTTTTTACAATCATAGAAAAGGCACAGCGCATGCTACATGGGAAATTGAAGACAACTCACCTGCCCGAATATCTTTTGTTAAAATTGAAGATGATTTAAATATACGCCCAGTCTTTTTTTGTGAATTTGCTATTTTAAGTCAAGTGTATCAGTTCTTAAATGATTTGAAAAAAGATATAGTATACGATGAAAATTCTTCTCTCGTGCAAAAATTGAAAGAAATTGATTCCATATTAGAAAAATTCTTCACTGATAAACTCTCCAAATATGAAAAGAAAGATGAACTTTTAAATTTGCTAATAGACATTAATTCAAAAACTACAGACATCTTGGCCAGATGGAGATAAAATTTTGAATCCTTCAAACAAAATCCTTCACTATATTCAATCTGAACCAGATGTAAATTCATCAATCGCAAATCCGCATCCTCTCCGCCTCCATCCGCTCCATCCTGACCTCCACCCCCACCGGCACAAACGCCATCATCCGCCACAGCGTCTCGTCGTCCATGAAGCAGTGCGGCATCTCGAGCACGGCGGGCGACGCGCGCCAGAGGCGGATGCGCTCGAACTCGAGCCCGCGCGCGGCGATGGACGTGTTTCGGAGGTCGATGCGCGCGAGCACGGCGTTGCCGTCGAGGCCCGCCAGCAGCGACGAGGCCGACCGGCTGGTGATGGGGTTGCAGCTGAGGTCGAGCGACGCCAGCGCCGGGCCGATCAGGGCGCCGAGGGGCGAGCTGTCGAGGGCGTTGCGCGACAGGTTCAGCGTCTGGAGCGCCGTCTGGCGCGCGAGCGACGGCCCGAGCACGCCGAACACCGCGTCGCTGATGCCGCAGCCGCCGAGGTGGAGCGTCGCGATGCGATTCGACGGGGGGAACTCGCGAACGCAGTCGGCGAGAAACGTGTGCTGGAGGTCCACCTCCGCCAGCGCCGCGCTGTCGGCGCCAAAGAGCGTCGCGGCGGACGCGCAGTTGATCGGGTTGTAGCTCAGGTCCACCCGCCGGAGCGCCGGGCCCAGCAGGTCGCACAGCGGCGCCTCGCGCAGCCGGTTGCGCGCCATGATGAGGGTTTCCAGCCTGGGAAGGCGCTGCCCGATGGCGGGGCCGATGGTGGTGAATGTCGAGTCGTTGAGGCTGCAGTAGGAGAGGTCCAGGGTCTGCAGGCACGGGAGGGCGAAGAGGAACGTGGCCTCAAGGCTGGACCCCCCCTCCAGCCTCGCACGCACCGTCAGGTGCTCGAGCGACTCGGGCAGCGGGTGCGCCGTGAACGCGGCCGCCATCTCGTTGTACTGCTGCTGCGTCATGTACGCGAGGGCGGACGAGTTGGCGACGGCGTTTGACGACGACGTCTGCGCGACCGCCAGGCCGTTCAGCAGCATGCTCTCCACGTCGCCGTCCGTCATTCGCCGCACCGTCTGGCCGTACATGTCGTGCAGCGCCCGCTCGAGCCGCGTCGTCGGCGCGCGGATCGGTCTGGCCCGGCCGTGGCGCTCGAGGATCTGGTCCGCGATCAGCTGGCCGATCATCGTGCCCTGTGCATCGTGTGTTAGGCATAATCGCGGCATAATTTAGAAAAGCTGATTGCTTAAGCAAGGCACCACCTCCTGCTCCGGCGAGTCGATCTGCATCCTGCCATCCATCCCCATCATCGACGGCAGCGGCAGCAGCAGCATCGGCGGCAGCGGGTCGTCGCTGTGCTCGTTCATAAACTCCTCCGTCGGAAACTCAAACAGCGACACCGACAGCGTCCGGAGCCTCCGGTGCGCGAACAGGAACCGGCACAGGTGCCCCATCTGCTGGATGCACCCGGGCTGGAACCGCACGCTGTACGAGGCGGCGATGACGTCGTCCACGCGCAGGCCGTCCGCGCTCTGCGACGCGAGCAGCCGGGGCTCGCGCTCGAACCCTTTGAGGATGGCAAAGTCGTTCGCGGTGATCTCCTCGACGCGGATGCCCGCATTCATGGCGCAGCGCACCACGCGCGCGATCTCGCGCATCAGGGTTTTGGGGCGTTCGAAGCGGAGATGGATGCTGCCGGAGTTGGGGAGGAGGAGAGGAAGGAGCATCGTCTCGTCGGATGGTGGGATGGTGGTGAAGGTGATGGTGGTTGGGGGGGAGGACATTTGGACTGTTGGTTGAGATTGATGATATTTTATTATCTGAAGTGTAGACAAAAAAAATCTGTGGACGGTGTAAAGTCACTGTAAACGGATTTACAGCTGGGTTTGACCAGTTGTTATGGGTCCTTGGTCACGTTACCTGACGAGACCTCATACATCCTATGGCACATCCAATGGTTCGGGTTACTGAGACCCCCCAAAAACCCCGCCCTCGGCCCTCCCTGGGGACCAGTGTTTTCATAAATGACGTGCATAAATAAAAATTAATCCATCATAAATAT
>Ga0208260_1000130_pt1 | contig 29529 bp, 65 predicted proteins | sample CryBogCBH18Aug09_FD_184619 | JGI IMG/M metagenome (GOLD analysis project Ga0208260, IMG submission 184619) | Freshwater microbial communities from Crystal Bog, Wisconsin, USA - CBH18Aug09 (SPAdes) | ecosystem: Environmental > Aquatic > Freshwater > Lake | place: Crystal Bog, Wisconsin, USA...
CAAGGATATAAAGAGTATAAAGATACAATACAGCGCATATTAAGAAATGGGTAATCAAGGATATAAAGAGTATAAAGATACAATACAGCGCATATTAAGAAATGGGTAAATGTGACTTTAGTCCTCCCTCTCGTTCACCATCCGTAATATTTTTTTGAAAATATTCCTATGAAAATCTTCCTATCCTGTTAACCCATTGTTTTTTAACAGTTTTTTACAACCATCCCTTACTCTCCTCCTCTATCCTCCTCCTTATATTACTTGACAACCCCTCTACCCTGCATTACAATATAGCTGCGGGCTCCCCTTTTTCCACCTATTGAAAAACGTTCAATTACAATAGCTTACAATCTTTAATTTACAATAACAGGGTTTTATTACTTCTCTGATAAATAGATTTGTAATAGATTGTATTACATTGTGTATAAACGTTTGGTAACTTAAATCTGATCATCCTATGGGACAATGTCGGACCTGCTCTACCCTACGTTATCTATACAATACACTACAATTGATTACATTGTTACATAGTGTGCACAATGTCAAAAAGGCTGCGGGCAGGTACTATGTAAACCACTGTGTATGGTAGGTTATACGTAGAACTATTCTGTTATATACGTTCTAGCAACGATAGTATAACTGTACCCTGTATGCCTGCGGGCAAGGGTTATTCGGACTGCATGAAAACCAATCTATATGATTGGGTTTAGCTGTTCCAGTTATATTATCTAGAAGGCTGCGGGCTCCCTCTCCTGGAAATGATAATAGAATAGCTATTACAATATAGCTGCGGGCTCCCGTTACGATATGTCCTGAGTTTCTTCACAGTGCTGCGGGCAACCATTGTTTTAAAGGGTTAATTAAAACTGCTGCGGGCTCCCCTTCTCTTATACCCATAAGTCTGTAATATAGCTGCGGGCTGGGGTCTCTACATTTGGATAGAAATGGTATGAAACAGTTTCATATACATCTAGAAACATTATCCCCAGACCATATTGAATAATGTTGCATCTTCTTGGTTATAGAACCCAACCTCAAGTAAGGCTAGAACTGGGCAGTTATCATTTAAATCAATAATCACCTGATAGGACACTGGTTTCCATTCTTTGATATTAGAGTTCAGCCAAGTGTTGATATCTCGCCAACACTCCTCTGGATTCCTGACAGTGACTGTGTATGGGGGGTCTAGGTTTGGACAGTAATACCATTGTAAAATGATTATAATCTAACCTATGTAAGAATTTCAATTACTCATAAAAGGTAACATTCAATACTGTGATTGTTACTGTGACAATATAATTGTAATGAAATCTCAATGAATTGTTATTGTAATGTTACGGAGTCAGATCATTGAAGATGTGGAATGTTACGGAGTCAGAATGTTACGGATGAGGAATGTTACGGATGTGAGATAATGATGATTCTGCAACGACCAGGACTGGAAATAATGACGATGACGAAATAAACTTTTTTCTTGACATTTTGGGAAAAAATGTTTTTATGTTTGGTCATTGCCTAAGCGGAATGAAGAGGACAGGTTCCGGCTTACTTGGTCCAGGACTCATCCATGATTGTATAATAGCATGCAGCCTATACCTTGTCAACACTTTTCTTCATTGCATATCCGGAACGAGACGGACGGATTTCGGCTTACTTGTCCAGTGGATCATGAAAATATAATAGCACATTCCTAGTCAATAGCAAGAGATTTCTTTCAATCCTCTCGGAATAAATTATCCCAAGGGTCATTGATTTCTGTGGATAAATCCGGTATAATATCCTTATATAGGTCGTTGAACTCACTCTCCCATATAGTCACCAATTTATACCCTGAATCGCGGATAAGTTGATCATTGGCTATAGTGCGATCATATAACTCGCCAAAGGTTTTTTTCGCTCGTGGGTTAATTTCTTCTGCTGGAAATCTATTTGGGTTGCCATGCCAGAAATCACCATGGAATTGATAGATAGTTTTTGTGACAGGATCATACCCATCTACATTGATCTTTTTTCCATTATACATTCTGATTGATTGATTTCGTTCTGATATCCCAAGAATATCTAACCATTGAGTTTCAGGTTTTGATACATGATGCGTGCAATGAGGGCAACCAGACTTTTGTTCAGATATATGGTTGTGTGGTTTTTGCTGGAAATATTTTTCACATTTTCGGCAAAATATCTTGACATTTGTTTTCCAGTTGACATATTCAACTTGATCATAAGAATATTTATCACCGTGTACAATTTGTGCTTCAGAAATGAATTGTTCTGTTGATTTAGTCGTATCGCCACACACACCACATCCATAACCATATAAATGATTTTTAGGTCTTTGTAGAAAAATATTTTCACATTTTCGGCAATGGATCTTGACTTTTGTGCTACTGCTCACATATTCAACATGATCATAACCATATTTTCCACCATGAATTGTTTTCGCTTCCGTAATGAATTGTTCTGTTGATTTCTTTGCATTTCCAGCACATACAGCGCAACCCCGTCCAGATAAATGACAATATGGCTTTTGTAGAAAAATATTTTCACATTTTCGGCAATGGATCTTGACTTTCGTGTTGGAATTGACATACTCGACATCTTGATAAGAATACTTATCACCATGTTTCGCATGTGCTTCAGAAATAAATTGTTCTGTGGTCTTGTGACGGGTTGATTTGACATTGCCCTCAACTGGGCATATAAATAGATTCATGCTGTTGCTCCTTCTAAGCGATAGAGTGGTCGGGGATTCCAGTCCCGTGGACCATATATATTTATAACAGTTAGGTAATAATTATTTCAAAATAATTATGCAAAATATGATCCTGATTGCTGATAACTGTTGGCAAGATAAAATCAGGGTGTATAATGCACCATATCAACTCAAGAGGTGTCCAATATGACTGCTCCTAATTCACCGGCTGGTTGCGTGAAAATCAACGAGGGTGAATACTTTTTCTTTGGTTGGGCTAGCTGCTAAGTCTTGACATGGCTTCTGTATGGTGATACTGTGCAGAAGCAATTTATGGAGTAGGTCACATGGACGTTGCAGAAAAATTTGAATTTTACTGTGAACAGAAACGGCTCTATCGTCTGGAAGGCGAGATGGTTGTTCAACGCCTTGAACAGATGTTTTGTGATATCGGAGGCTATTCTAGCCTTGCTGGTTTCCTCTCTGATAATCCCGGTGCTTGTGAAGCATTGCTTGAATGGTTCGCTGCCCAGTTTAAGCGCCTCCCTGAATGGCACGCCAATCTAGATGAACAGTTGGGTGATTATCCAGATGATGACGGTCAGCCTGATGAAGCGCAGGAATGGGAATCATACGATCCTGATTGCTAGTGGTTGACACTGAGGCTGCACTGTGATAAGGTGCAGCCACAATTTCATGGAGAATGTAACGTGGCTGAACAGGGTATTTGTCCGGTATGTGCCGGAACTGGTCGTCGTGCTGTTTCTGACAGCGAACGGCGATACGTAAAGATGATTTACAGTTATGACGCTGAAACAGATACTCTGTCATGCCGAAACTGTGGTGGACAAACCATGAGCGGCACTGCCACCGGCAAGGTCAATTTGAGGATTGACAATGGTGAACCATGCGTGCATGAATATCAGGGTCGTGATGCTGGCAGATGTTACGTTGTCTATACATGCAAACACTGTAATGATTATTATGGTATTGACAGCAGTGACTGAATAAAGGGGATCTGGATAACCAGATCCTTTTTGTCCCTTGTTTGTTACGATAGCGGAATATTATGGGTGCATTTCGGCTTACTTGCTCAGTGAGTCACAGATATATAATAGCACATCCAGGGGTTATGTCAAGCAGAAAAGATTGAAAGAAAACGATTGACACAGATTATAGGCATGCTACAATACAGATGTTAACAACCGACTACGAGGAGTAATTACGCTATGACGAACCTAACTCAGAATGACATTGATTTCATCGTTGAAAAGACTGTGGCGAAGCTGAACCAGGAACTATCCACTGGCAAGCTGAGTCTGGAAGAGTATCGTCTTGAGACCAGTCGTCTCAATGACTGGGCTGATCATCAGTGTGATCTTCTGGAAGATGTCGAACTTCTTTACGAAGAAGCCTGATTGTGATTGACAATGATCTGGGTATTGATTATAATACCCAGATCAACAACCGAGTGGATAACATGAGCAAAGAAGACCAAATCGAACAGGCGGTGGAACGAGAAACCAATAAGCTGGATCAACAGCTTATGAGGGGTCGTATCTCACAGCGTGAATATGATCGCAAGATTACAGAGCTTGATAATTGGGCTGAGCGATATTGTCGCTCTTGGTGAAAATATCTTGACAACTCTGCTGCACAGGTTATAATGCAGCATCATCAACGGAAATGGAGTGATAGCCGTGGGTCTTGATATGTATCTTAATGCACGCCGGTTCCTCTGGTCGTATCCTGAAGGAGGTCCAGAGGACATCAAGCGAAAGCAGGTCGCTGAACTTCTCGGTGATACCGAGATGAATGTGAAATATATCACTGTTGAAGCAGCATATTGGCGAAAATGTAATTCTGTTCATAACTGGTTTGTGAACAATGTTCAGGATGGGCGCGACGAGTGCCAGACATCTGCCGTTAGCTGTGATCAACTGGAGGAGTTGCTTGATTTGGTCAATCAGGTGTTGGCTGATCATAGTTTAGCCAACGAACTGCTGCCCACACAGAGCGGTTTCTTTTTCGGCGGCACAGAATATGATGACTGGTATTTTGGTGATCTGGCGCGCACCAAAACCATGCTCGAAGATTGCCTGAGTGATCGTTATAAGGGCTGGGATTTCGAATATAGCGCCAGTTGGTAACAAGCCGATTGATAAGAGGGTCGGGGAAACCTGACCCTCTTATACTGTTTTGATTTTTTTGTTACCATAGCAGAATGAAATGAAGGGATTTCGGCTTAGCTGTCCCCAGGATCATGCAAATATAATAGCAGGTTCTGAGCAGATGTCAAGCATATATCTTTGTGATTTTCAAAAATAAATGAAGGCTCTATAAGCCATTTAGAAGCTGCTATAAGCCAGTCTAACCAGACAGGTAGGGTGGTAGCTGCCTAGATTGATCAAGGTTCTATGAGGCTCTATGAGCCTGTAATTAAGAGTTAATAGGAATGCACCCTCAGCCATGGTGTGATGCAGGGGGTAAAAATAGACAAAGAAAACCCCTGTACACCGATGAGGCATACAGGGGCGGTTGTGAGTTAGACTAGATCAGCACTCTTGCCAATCTTGATAGTCCTGGAACTCATCAAGCTCGGGCTCTTCGTCATAGAACTCTTCACATGTGACCTCAGAATCAAAGTCATCCCAGGTTTCATCCCGCTCGAACCGAGACTCGTACATGGCGTCAGCATCGATATAGAACTCGTCCATATTACCTACTCCCGTGTTGATAGCTGCATTATAGCAGGCTGAAACTGATTGTCAACTCAATAATTGGAAAAATATACACTATCGTTCTCCATAAAGATAATCCCTGCACTGTGATATGGTGCAGGGGTGGTTATCAATGATGATTATGCAGCCTGTGCATCAGCACGTTTCAGGTAGGCTTCACCATCAAGTGCACGCTGAACTCGATAGCGGCGATCCTGTTTCAGTGCTGTTTCGGCTTTATTCAGGGCATCATTGTGGTCGTGTGCCCAATTTTCCCAGTGAAATGAACCCTGATTGCCCAAGGGTGTCTGGTAACGAAAAGTCACCTCATAAATGCCACTGTTATTCATTGTATTCACTCCATGCTTTATCAAGTTCATCCTGTGACACAATGATGCCGTTGGCAGACATCATGTTACGAATGCCTTCAAGACGTTTATGAAGCTGTGCCACTTCCTTTACCAATTGATCACGCGTTTTGATATCAAAAAACAGATCAAACACATATGGAAGATCATCTTGCATGTCTGGCGGTCCCTATACAAATTACCCCTGCACCATAACAGATGCAGGGGTGTTTGTCAACTCAATAATGATGACGAGACCCTACGTAATTAAAGTCATCCAGTGGATCATATTCAGGCTCACCAGTATATTCCTGTGCATAGCTGGCATACCCTCGAATCTTGCTCTGTCGATCCGTGTGCTGAGTCTTGAAGCGGATATCTTCATAACCATGTGCCTTCAGAGCATCAACCAGCGTGCTGAGGTCACAATCCTCTTCCAGATAGGCATACTCACCGCGCTGATAGCTATAACGGGTGATCTTCTCAGAGATACCCAGAATATCAAGACGATCCTTGGGGAAACGGCACCATGCATGACCAGGGTCTGCGAAGATAGTCAGAGTGATATGTTCTGCCATTGTGCCTGCCTCCTTGTTGATAGGTGCATTATAACTGCTTATGGTAGGTTGTCAACGGATATCTTGGAAAACTATTTGTTACGACACCGGATCATTTAGAACGTATCAGGGCTTACCTGGGTTATACCGCATTCAACCCGTGAACTATAGCCTGTTCACGGAAGGATGTCAAGTAGTTATTTTGTAGGGTTGAGTAGTGTTTTCGCCAATTGAACGGCATGGTATGCTTCTGCATCATGTACAGTCACCATCTCCGCGATAACCATGTTAGGATAGAGCTACGATAACGAGGACCATCGTCACCATCACGCATCATCAAGCCGCCTGAGCGTGTGATATATACATCACAATGCAGCGTTTCACCAGCATAGAGACAGCAAACAGGATCTGTGCAATCGTGAATGAAACGCGGCATGTGATACACTCCTCGTTGAGTTGACACAAGATTTAGTTTTTGGATTCCCAACTCTGGATATATTTGTCCATCAATGACTTGTCGACACCATAATATCCATTGATTTCTTCTACACCGTCAAGCATGTAAGAGCAAGACCATTCGCCATCTTCATCCTGAACTGTTTCAACTGTATAACGCACACTGTTACTCATTGGCACACTGTTACTCATTGCTGTCACTCCATGATTGTGGGTTCATTATAACTGTTTACCACAGGTTGTCAAGCTAAAACCAAGCTTGTCGCTCGATTTCGACCGGTGAACCAAGATCACGCACACGGTAGGTTTTCCATGGTGTATAACCATGTTCCTTGCAGAAGTCATTGTGCCATGCTTGATCAGCATCAGCCCGTGCTTGAGCATGTTCAAGTGTAGTATAGCTATATTTCAGCGTCCACAGGGTATCAGGATCGATACCGTGCAGACGATACTCGGCTTTGCGTCGATCATCCATGGTCTCCTGATACTCGACCACAAATTGGTTCACATGTTCTACGTATGTTTCCATGTTACTCTTCCAGTTGTTTATGAAAGTATCATAACAGGTTGCACAAGGCTGTCAAGCTATAATTGCATATTTGTGCCGAATATCTTCGCGGTCTTCCATGAGCATATTCATGATCGTGCCCATTTGATCATAGGCTGATTGCCAGTCACCAGCTTGTTCTAGCCGATAAAAGCCGCGATAAAGCTCACTGACTCCGTTCTCGATAAGAGTTTGAATTTCATCTTCACTCATCACACCATCTCCTTTTGATTTTCTTTCTGCCAATCCCATAGATCAGAGATCAAATGGAACACTGGACCGAAAACTTCACCTGTCTCAATGTTGAGACTCTGCCAACCAGTAAACACGCTCTTGCATACGACTCGAATACGCATGATATTCCTCATTCTTCCAGAGGCACTATAACAGATGCAATCAGGTGTGTCAACAGTTATTCGACTCGGTCGAAGATCTTGACAGGGGTACCATCACCACCATGCTTGCGCACAATCTCAGCGAACCGAGAATCCGAGCTATAACCGAAGTTTCCGCCAAACATGTGCCAGCGATCCCGGACAGCATCTGGCACGAGACGCAGGCTATTATACGGACCCTTAACCAGTCGCACCACTGGCATGTCGCCAGCCTCGAAGATTTCAGATACATCAGACCCAACCAGCAGCAGAGTATTGGCATGCTTACTGACACCGTTGTTGGTGCAGTCCTGATAGCCGTTGCGATAGACTTCGATGATCATACCACGCATCTCACTCTCCTATATTAGAGCTTGGGTATTATAACTGAAGAACAGAGGATGTCAAGTGAAATCAGGCGTAATCTGCTTCAATTTCGCCATAATTGTTATCCTGTCAGGTCGCAGGATGGGCGCATTATAACATCTGCACCCATCATGTCAACCATCATTCATATGACTCGTCATCAAAATACATATCAAATTCGTCCATCAGGCTGACAATGGCTTCCTCGCCAGGCAATTCGCCTGAATAGGCTACCGCCATATACAGCCCATCGGAATTCAGACCGATCTCTTCCACCTTGATAGGACTCACATCGTTCTCGTCCATAATGCTATTGAGCATGTCTTCCATATCAGGAAATTCGTGATAATCACGAGCTGTGATAATTGTTGGTAGAGTAACAGTGATCTTCATGATTTTGTTCCTTTATATGTTAGTTAACGTTTACACTATATCATGTGCCTATGGGGATGTCAAGCAATTATTCGCCGGATGTTTATTCATTCACCTGCAATGATACATAAACATCTTACAGTTCTTGTGCCAATTTCAGAAGGCGACGAACAGCCGGGGCTTCATACTCCCCACGTTCCTCTAGGAACTGTGTAAGACTCAACCCATCATCCGCCGCTTCAGCCATCATACTGACACAAGTCTGCATGTCAATAACAGTGTTTTCAAAAACACAATAGCTCATGCTAGTCATGGTATTAACCTTTCTGTGATCGATAGAGTATTATCACACCTTGAAATAAGTATCGTTATCCAGACTCATCTTGATAACCTGACCTAAAACAGTGTGTTTATCGCGCTTATGGGTGATGCCAATACTGACGTGTTCGTCAGTATCATCAACAACGGTCCAGTCGTCATCATCACCATAATCGATCAATCGCTTTACAGCAGATTCTTTGATTGAATACACACCGAGAACAGTTGCACCATCATCACACTCAGTAGAGAAGATTACAGCAAGCCACATTTTATTCACCTTATAAATCATGGGTGCACCATAACAGATGCACCCATGATTGTCAACTGTTAATCATGACTCAATTCGTTTGGAACCATCCAATCGTCTTCGTCTTCTTCCTCATCCTCGTCTTCTTCCTCATCCTCGTATTCGTAAGGAAAGAACTCATTGGCTTCTGCCATATCCTTAACATCAGCTTCGCTCATATACTTGAGACATGCCATAATGACATTGTCCCTGTCGAGCAAGCCTTCATCAATTGCTTCCAGGATTCGGTTGGTGTAATCACGAGTGGGAACATAACTCATTGAAACTCTCCCTTGGTGGTGGGTGCATCATACCAGATGAATGCTGATTGTCAACAGCAATCTTTAGAAATACCTGACTCTGGTGCGATCTGTATCAGCAAATCTAGCATCATAATCCTCTAGATGCTGTCCATCAATCGGGCTGATATTGATACCCGGACGTTGCCCAGCCGGGACTTCATTTACAGTCAGATATCTGAAACCGCGATAGTTATCACTTTCAAAAAGAATATGCTCAAGAGCAGTGATGATTCCGCGACGAAAATCTTCACTGAGCGGTGTATTCGCCAAAGTATCATTTGCACGATTGGTAAACTCTTCAACACTAAAAGTTTTGCGAGCCATGCCACTCTCCATCATTATGAAAGCACAATACCATATCAGCCATGAATTAACATAGCCGATATGGCATAGCTGCTATGCATTGATAGATTTGAACTTTTCTTTCAGGCGAAGGAATTCTTTGTATTCCGGATCATTCTGCAATTTCAATTCTTCAAATACTCGTTCCCAGCCGACAGGGGCTTCACCTCGAATACCAGCAGCCCATGCTTCTGCTTGATAATGAACACCAGCAGATACCATCAGGAAATACAGTTGGTTATGAATGGCAGTGAACGGTTTTTTGCAGTCTTCCTTAACCAGTTCAAAACGATCAGCGTGATATCTGCCCGGATCTCGATTTGCTATCTCGATCACTACTTCGCTCTCAACTTCTTGATCTCGAAAAACAGTATAAATCTTTCCGAGAATAAGGATCGAACTCCCCTCATCATCAATACAACGAACCCGATCACCGCTCTTAAACTGAGTCATACCACTCTCCATCATCACAAAATCCATATCACATCTCCATCATCACAAAATCCATATCACATCTCCATCATCACATAAGCATTATATCATCACCAACAGGAAACGTATACTGCTAAACAGGTGTGATCATAGCAGATCTTTCACCAGAGTCAACAGGTATTTTAAATGTTGAGCGGACTTTCATCAATCCGGTCTGCACTACCATCGGCAATATCTATTTGATACATGTAATCATCAATGATCACAGTTGTATACCATGCCGGTGGTATCATAGCAATTATGGCTAGTAGAGTGATCCATGCAAACATCGGTATAGTCCTTCCGCAGAGGGCGATAATTACTCAAGGATTAACAAGTTATTATCAAAACAAAAAGAAATGGTGAACCTGGATGGAATTGAACCATCATCAACTGATTAACTAATGGAGATCGTGGATTTGCACCACATAGTCTCTACATCTCCCAAGTCAGTTGCTTTACCACTAAGCTACAGGTCCACTATCAACCCTTCACATCTCTAACTTCACTATATCATCGATTGAACTTGATGTCAACGGAAATGTGGGGATTTTCACCCCACATTTCACCCTGATTACCGCTTCAACATCACAACTTCCGCCATCTCTTGCCAATTACGATTGGTCTTGATAAGTGACGCTAATTGTAACATTGTGCGAATTGACAGTGTTCGCAACCGATTAACATTAATCGTCACCCATGCGATGATATCAGCCGCCTCTTGCAGAGTCAATCTGTTCTTATCCATGAACTCATCAGACAGGCACACCTGAATGATACGCGCCAAGACCTCTTCCTTAGTATGGATACCCAGGTCAAGATAAAGAGACCGATCAATCACCGCGCGATAATGTGGAGACAGCTTGTTATCCTTGGCAATTTCTGTTGTGAAATCGATATTGGTAACAAAGAACACCGACCCATTGAACTCGAAACTTCGAGGAATACCGTCATTTTCTAGAGCACGGCTCTCTTTCGCCCAATGAATACGACGTGAGCCGCCACTATCAAGCGCACCCTTCAACAGGTTAAGGCTTTCGATATCGCCGAACACACTGTCGATGTCATCCAATAACAGCACAGAATTTTCAGTGCTGCTCTCAAACAAGGTTTTGTAAACACCGATAGGGCTTACAGACCCCTTCATACTGTTATACCGGATCTTACCGGCGCTCTCAGCGTATGACAGCTTGGTTTCGAGATTATGGCTTTTGCCTACTCCCGGTGCACCAGACACGATAACCGACCGAATATGCCCTGTGACCACACCTTGTGCCACATCGTCCAGAACCTGAAACGTCTTTTTGATACGGCAATCAATCTCAGCGAAACGAGTCATGTTGGTAGTTTCAGACAATGCTTTATTCCTCATGTGATTGAGATATTATACTAACAGCCTCAGGCAAGGATGTCAAGAACAATACTGACACCCTTGCCCCTTATTTCAGTGATAACCTGAAATTATTCTTCTTCCATATCCAGCATGAACTCAACTATTTCGTTCAACACATCCCGACTACAACCCTTGTCAGCCTCAAAGGCTGTGCGAAACTTCTTGTATGTGATAAACAATTCGACACTATGTCGAAGCTCATCAATATCCGCCTGTGTAAACTCGGTGATTTTGTTCATATATTCGAGGGTGCCTTGCCGGTGACAGTCGATAAGGCTATCTACAGAACTCAGAATATCTTCTTTAAGGCTCATGATATTCACTCCTCTATTGGGTTATATTGTGCAGACTGTGCTGCGGGCTATACTATACCTGATGACGGTTCATCGCTTGCTAAAACAGCGAGCCTTCGCCCAGTCGATGATATTGACTGAGTTCCACCCTATGATGCCGCCCCAGACGACACCAGCAACTGAACCGACCCAGCCGTCAATAAGATAGTTGACCAAGACGCTACCTACTAGCACCAGCAGCATCAGACATACTGAGTACGCTATAGTCCTGTATCGTTCACTCATTGTTGTCTCTATAAAAATACACAGTGAATTGTTGTAGCCCGTGCAGTCTAGCAGACTGCACGGGCAGTGTCAATCATTATTTGGTAGCTTGCACATATAAAACTTACAAAAGCGTTTCCACTGCTTCACATGCGACATATTGATAGGCATGTAATGGAACTTATAGCACAGGATAGCACGAAGTAGCAGGATGGGGATCATACCTGGTGTTTCCTGCCTAAGTTCTGCCTCAGTGATCGGACGGTTATACGGACTAACACCCTCGACAGCAAGCGCAGCAATACGTTCCGGAATTAGCAAGGTGCGCTTGAACATCATCATAACACCGTCCCGCGTCACTGAGTCGATATCATAGAGGTATGCATCCAAGCTCTGTTCAAGAACCCGATCAATCCGCTGACTGATGCCAATTGTGTCTTCTGGGTTGTTCGCATAATATGTACGTACCTCGGCATACAAACGAACAGTTTCAGAGATTGCATCGTCCATGTCTCTAGCTCCTTGATCTGCCCGCAGATATTACCAACACCTGCGGGCAGTGTCAACTAAAAAATTATGAGATTTCTTCCTTGCCTTCCATGATATCAATATCATAAGATGTCTTGATCCACTCTCGAACCTCTGCGACCAGATTGGTATTCACTGGCGCATTCACTGGCTTGCCATTGTATTGATCCGGCTCAGACAGGATATAGCCTGCGGGCGCATGACCCTGCATCTTGAACCATGCAAGAGCTTCATCACGAGCCATGGGATGCGGTAGCTCATGCATGTTGATATCAGTATCCCCACGCTGTTCCATCGTGTAGGTATAGCGTGTGAGATTGTCAGTATACCGCATCTTGATGACGCCGGTTGCGGTTGTTGCAGTTCCAACATAGTTGTATAGACGTTCAGTCAATCTCTCTCTCCTCTGCCGATGTTAGCATTATACCATATAGTCTGCGGGCGTCAATGATAAAATCAGTGGCGCAGACAGATTGCATCACTATCACCGCCCTTGACGGGAATGAATGAACCACCACTATTGATGCACTGCTGCATTGACGAATAATACAGTTCGTTATTTTTCTTCACGGAGTATGTGCATCCAGCGACACCAGCTACAATGACCAATACTATTGTAGTACAGATCAGGAACATACCTTTTAGATCTTCCATTGTTATCACCTCTTTCTTTGCTGGCGAGCGTTATTAACAGTTTCTTTCAGCACGGCGGATCTTACCGTCTTCATTGACCCATAGAGCCGTGTTGTGTACTCGGTTGGCTTTCACCCATTCATGTGCACGAGACCAGTGAATGATTTTCGCCCCACTGCTGCGGGCACTGGCAGGGGTCATTTCCCAGAGTTCATTACGCAGAATTGCATACACCATGCCACACCTCAATGATGATATCGTATACTAGCACAGGCAAGGTCGTCAAGTCAAGTATAATCTTATGACCCTGTGGTAGAATGCCGCCCGGCTTGATATGCTGCTTCAAGGGCATCACGGATCGACCATACACCCAGATCATAGAAATCCAGACTATCGCTCTTGCGAGTTTCCAGAGTGCTGATATGCAGATGATTGGCTGCAATCTGTTCCAGGATGATTTTCACTTGCTCGTCCATGATAGCCTCTGGTATTGGTCCAGGTTTATAGTATGCCCCATGTTACGGAGTCAAGTGTCAATCAGGTCATCAAGATCCGCAATGGCTGATTTCATATCATCGCCATAGCCAATCAGGTAATTATCATCATAGATCACAACATCGTCCACACCATCAACAATCTGTGCACGCCACCCAGCATTGTCGCCAAGACATTCCACCACTAACTTGCTGGCACCATGATTTTCCATGGCGTCAAGACTTTCCAGGTAGCTTTCGATATTACGCATCATGTGCTCCTTTGATTGGTGGATGCAGTATATTATATACATCCACCATTGTCAACCAAAATCTTATGCAGCCTGTTGTTTTTCTTTGGCGATACGCAACAATTGCGCAGCGTAGATTTCGATACGCATCCGACCAGAAGGGGTGGTCTGACGCCACCATGCAATTTGTTTTTGGGTGAGGAACCCCCGCTCCAGGTAGAAGCGTGCCATTGAAGTGCCTCTTTTTGCATGTGCACCAGAAAAGCCCTCCTCATTGCGACCCAGAGTGGCTTCCATACGCTGCTCAGTTTCGGTCTGCTTGGTATTGAGCGCCACCAGAGCACGAGCAACCGCCCGGTCATTGGTGCGCAGCAATTCGCGAATGGTGTCAACCGTGTGGGTCATAACACTCTCCATCGTTGATAGGTGTATAATAACATGTTCTCAGATGTTGTCAATAAGTTTTTCTAAAAAACTTATGTTGCCTACCCGGATCATTTAGAATGGATCTCGGCTTACTTGGGATATACCACAATCAACCCCTGCACCATAACAGATGCAGGGGTTTCATGTCAAACCTGTTTTCAGGCTACTTCAGCAGCCTGTTCAGCAGCCTCGCGCTTTGCTTTCGCCGCCACCCTCGCCGCAGCCATACGAGCCACGAAATCAGACTTCGTAGCCTGCGCAGACTCAGCCTTCTGCTTGGCTGCAAGAGCCTCAGCGGCATGCTGAATAGCCGTCTTAGCATGCTTATCCTTGGCACGAGTCGGCACCATTGCATCGACACCCTTGCCGATCATGTATGCCACGGCTTCCACCTTGGTCATAGGATGTGGCAGCTTTTCCAGAAGAATTTCATCATGCCCATAATACTTGTAAACAGCCTTTCGAGCCTTCAGATTGCCATTGGCGACCCGAAAGGTCTTGATACCATTAAACATCGAAGTCCCAGCGACGGTATAGGTGCGCGGCATCTTGTCGGTCATAGTGTGCTCTCCTTGTGCACGGTTGTTACTACCTGAGCAGAATAACATTTCCTCAGAGTTTGTCAATTAAAAAAATGCAAAATCTTTTATGATTTTTTATTGCCTAACCGGATCGTTTAGAACGTATCAGGGCTTACCTGGGATAGACCACATTCAACCCCTGCACCATAACAGATGCAGGGGCTGTTGTCAACAGAAATTATGCTGCCCTCGGCGCTGAACGCAGGGACCATTCATCGGGAATAATGAGTCTAATGCTGTCCATGCGATAGTGTGGTGCATCCGGCATGGTTTCGCCAGTGCGACAGAACCGGCAGAACCGATCAATCCTGCCTTTGCCGCTCTTATACACATATGTCTTACCCTTCATGATCAATGCATGACGTTGTGCACTAATGGTTACGTGATGCCCTGCACTGGTAATGTAATCATAGCTACCACGGGCATATTCTATCTTGTAATTATGACAAGTCTTGCCATCACCCCCCAGAACAATGCACACTCGCCACCAGCCACGATCATGATTTTTGCCCAATTTTGGATTGGAAAAGCAAACCAAGTGCGCGATTTCATGCGCAACTGTATTATTCAGTATATCCTCGAAATGATCACCGAGGATCAGATCACGATTGAAACGCAATGTGTATATACGACCTTGACTGGTATGCTTCATACCGGCAATGCCTGCGGTTTTACCGCGAAGGTTGAAGTCAACCGTGGGGTGCAGGTCAACACCATAGGCTTGATGAGCTTTTGCCAGCACCGCATCGATTTTGTTACGTATTGCATTAAAACGATCAGACTCGGTCATCACACAGTCTCCGCTATTGATGAGAACAATATAAATGATTAGGGCGAGGGTGTCAACAGTTAATTTACCCTGTTGATTGATACATATTCAGAACATTATAGTCATATCTCGGCTTACTTGGGATATACCACGATCAACCTCTGCACCATAACAGATGCAGAGGTTGATGTCAACCAAAATCAGTCAAAAAGGATTATTTACAAATAACCAAGAATAGCACCCAGCGGCGCAACGACGATACCAGCGGCACGCAGAATTGTCATGCTAGTGACCGGGTCATTGATATGATTGACCAATGTCATAATATTTGCAAACCAACCAATACCTATAGCTAGCCAAATAACTATACCAACGATAAACATGCCTCGCATTTAACTCTCCTGTGTTAACCTTGTTTCGTAGGGGTATTATATCACATATACACCCTGGACGTCAATATAAAAGTTAGCCTTGTATGATTTTCTTAACCATATCTGTAGGCATAACTGTTTTTACAATGTTATAAAGATCACGCAGACGATTGGCGGCGAAATCCACCAATTCATGATCACTCATTGTAAAGGGGTTTCATACCCAATATCTTCCAGGGTTTCAACCAGCCGAGCGATACTATTAGGCAATTCACTGCTGCTCATACTACATGTCTCCGTTAATAGTGGATGCAGTATATTAGTCTGCATCCACTCTGTCAAGCATTTTTAGACGATCTCGCCATGCCCATCAAACTCATATTCATTGAGGATAATCGATTCATCCACGTTTTCATCACTCATGCGATACCGATAATCCATTTCCAACTGGTGATAAATCCAATCAGCAAACGCTCGCATGCAGCGTGTGATCTCTGCTTCAGCCTCACCAGAAACAGCATGATACCCCCTCCGCGAATCCTCCACTTCGACACGCATAGTATTTGCGTGGTAATAATAAGGGTCACGGTGATACATACCAGCAGTCAAGCGGTAGAAGGTTTTCCGTTGAACCTCTTGCAGATTGTCGGCAATACTGTGCAACACCTGATCCTCTGGCGCGTATTCGCGGATTTTCTTGGTTGCACCCTTGGCGTAACCGTAGCTACCCTCGAAACAGGCACCGTCACCTTGTGAACTGAACCCACTCCAGTAGATATCAGGCTCATAACGAGACCCACCACTTTGATTGATGTCGATACCCAAAATCTTGGCTACAGCCATCACATCATCAAGAATGAAGGAACTGTCGAAGTTTTCATTTTCACACTGCCGCCACCAATCACGCGCCTGCTCTTTGGCACGGTCAGAGAGTTCGTCGAACTTGTAGACGATCTTTTCGATAACACGAGCCATCATCATACTCCGTTGATTATACCGGCATTATAGACGCATCTATTGAGAGCGTCAACTAATTATTCACGCGGAGGTCCAACAGCATCCGCGTCAACCAAGACCGGGGAATCAGCCATGACATACCAGTCAGGCACAGAAACACTGGTATTCTTGGCGTTCTCGGCATTCTGGTAATTCTGAGCCTCATGCAAGGTGTCAAAATCCCTCTCGCCGAATAGGCTACGTCCCCATCCGCGTTCCATTTCCCATAGGGTGACTCGATATTTGGCGTTCATGACAGGCTCCTATATCAGACATACATCATAGCACTGTTCAGCATGTTGTCAATTATTAAGTGCAAACCAACCCAGTATCATCCAATGTGTAAACTACTCGCTTGATACCAAACTCGATGATTGCCCGTGTGCAGCCAGCACACGGGCAACTCATACCCTGCACAATCTGCTTGGTAACAGGGTGCTGTTTGATTCGTGCAACATACAGTGTGGATCTGCTCAATTCCCGCAGTGAAAGCGTGCGCATGCTTTGCTTGATCGCCATTATTTCACTGTGGATATAAATTGCATGAGGATTCTTTTTGAATCTGGCTTGAAAGGGACTGGTCTTCATAGAATTGAACCCAAACCCAGCCGAGCGCCCACGATAGACAATACAAGCAGCGTGTTTAGCTCTATGACTGCTTTCATCACGCGGAATGTCCTGTGCAAGTTGCAGCAGGACATTGATCCAGTGCTCATCAGGCTTAGACGACATTTATTGATTCCATATTTTTATTCTAGTTTCGCGTACTGAGACCAGATATTTTCCACAGCTTTCTTGCAGTCAAGAAGCCTGCATCCTGTTTCGTCACGCAGAGTCCTGATTGCAAGAATCTTATCCTTAGACCTGATATAATCAAGTACAGTCGCAGACATACAAAGTCCAAGACTATATACGGTCTCATCAGACTTTGCACTAGGGACGATGAAGTGTTTCATGTGAAACACTGTATAACAGGATTGTCAATCTTTTTTCGCAAGCCTATCCAGGTATTCGCAGAAAACCATACACCACTCCTGTCGAGCAGCACTGGTATTTCTCAGCCGATCACGTAACAGTTCCAGGCCCAGTTCACGTTGTGGAACATTATTGTACATCATGTGCTCCAGAATGGTAGAGGGATTGTCAAGAAAAAAAGGCTGGTGAAAAACTTCAGTGGATCAATTTTCTTGATCTCTCGTTGGAAGTTTTTCGCCAACCTGTTGTTATCATGCAAGGTTTACGAGGATCACTCTACTTGCACTTTTTATAGTGTGAGCTTCACGGGTTACTGCCTCCACTCACACTATCATTCATTTACAAACTCTATTTTTACATACTGACTGTTAGGATATTTCACCTACGTCCGTTTTCTATATATATACAAAAGTAAACTTACATCGGACCTGCTCGGATATTATTTGCCATGATCACTAACTCCTTGCCGACCCATTCGGCTTGGCTATTTTTCCATAAACTTTCTATATATAACTCTAAAAAAGGTATAACCTAGATAGTGCCGTCTCGGATATTATTTGCCATGATCACTATCTTTCTTTTAACGTCGCACAAACATTCTAAACGGTAAAGATTAGAAGGGCGATGCTCGGATACCGTGGCTCATTCTATCTTACCTCTCATTCAACCCCTGTATCATATCATATTCAGGGGCTATGTCAAGCAGTTTTTAATCTTCTTCTTCACTTTCCCCGCTTGCCATGTTTTCAGAGATGGCAAACATTTCATCAATACGACGAGGAATGTGCTTTTCTACCCAGTCACTGTCCCCATCAATATCGTATTCTGAATCCACACCATCCTCGAAGATGCCACAGTATGCAGCGCCACTTTCATAATAATATGCTTCTACTACAAAATCAATATCTTCCATCTTCTCATAGAATCCGATGGGCGGGCTCCATGCGGTATCGAAATTCAAGGTGATGCTGGTATCACCATCTGCATAGCCGGTGTCTACACCCTCTTTGCCCACGTCCCATTTTGCGCCCCAGTTGGCGACCTTCCAGTCATACCAATCCTTGTAACCGTATTTGGCAAGGTTTGCAGCCTGCTTGGCTTCATGTGCAATCTGCACAGGAGTTCCTGCTGCACCAGCATTGCCAGCCGCGGTCACTAACAGATCTTCAGGGCAGGGGAAGAACGTCTGCATAAACGAACCTGAAGAGTATGCAGCCGCTACCTTGGCAATCTGTGCGGTATCCTCATGTGTGAAAGTCACGACGTTCGAGCACCAATTGGGAATTGTAACCTCCTGTGTATAGTGTTTCAACAAACTCATATTCGACACCTGCATTATATCATGGTTTCAGATCACGTCAATCTGATTTTTCAAGAGAGCGAAGCAATTTGATTACCTCAGTGTAACCGTCGATCAGGCTTGGCTGAGGATCATCCTTCCAATTCTCATCAGAGAGAAGATCACTCAAGAACTGGATAGCATCGGCGATGCTCATGTTCGGTTTGCCATGAGGATAACCCCGAGATTCCCAAGCCGCGATATCCGCCTGCATCACATCCCAGTCCGTGTAGTCTGGGATTTCATTAGCAGCGACCTCAGAAGCTGGATTGACCAGAACTCCATTCAACATGAAACAAACACACCATTGCTTGTCTCCATATTCAAACCAATCGGATGTATAACGATTATTGTTATACATCATACTACTCCTGTTGTCTATCTATATAATATCACAGTTTCTCATGGAGTCAACTATTTTTTTATAAAATTAAATTGTTGATTAACCGGATCATTTAGAACGGATCTCGGCTTACCTGGGTTATACCACAATCAACCCCTGCACCTTATCACAGTGCAAGGGTGGTTGGCAAGCATCAATCTTGATATTCTACCCAATGACCATTACTGATCGAATGATGGTAATCAGGATCATACACAGGCTAAGAGAAAGACCGATCTTCATATACATCACCCCGCTGAGAATAGTTGCATCATAGGATGTTTTCAAAGGGTGTCAAGCAATAATTTAGTATTTCGCCACATAAGTCTGTTGCGTCTTTAGACCAACAGTAGTTCAATAGTGTCGTGCCTCAGATAATTTAAAACTGCCAACCGTGTTGCCGTTGTGATCCTGAATAGATCCTTCGACCTGTCCATTCGTGAAACGTTCAGCCACATTCCTAAGGATGTTTGCGATTTCTCGCTCGGCAAAATCATCGAAGGCTGCGTTATCGGTAGAGAAATTCAACGTAAATCGAGCCATGTCACTCATCTCCTGTGTTTACATCTACATCATATCACTTGTGCAGACTGTGTCAAGCCTTATCATTGATGATATCACAGCGGATCTGTTCACGAGCCTCGCGCCGAGAACGGTTCTTGGCACGCCGGAACAAGGCACGACGAGGCTTGGACCCAGGCGCAGGGAAGCAACAATTACAATTGATCCCGCCCGGACCCACACAAAGATATCGTGAAGTTTTAACCATGCTACTTACTCCTTGCGTTATGCTGCTAGACTAGCACGCTGCTATTACTGTGTCAACCAATATTCTTCTTGGTCATGAACAGGATATCGCAGAGCAGGGTGATACAAATCGCCTGCCAATATGTGATAGGATTGATGCCGTTGACGGCAGACGGAAGTGCATCGTTCCAGAACCACATCACCGGCAAGGCGTATAGTGCCACGAGGGCGACGTAGAACAACGCCTCGGCGGTGGAGCCTGCGATACTTTCAACGATGTTTTTGATTGTCATACGATACGATTCCTTATTACTACACCCATACACTAGCATGGGTGTAGTCACGTGTCAAGCTAAACCTCGCGGAGCTTGATAGGAAAGCTGATTTCGGACAGGTCAACGATCTTTTCCTCACCATCCACGCGGATCTTGACCTGACGCCATTTCTTGATATCAGCGTCGTCTCGCCATACTTGCAGGATTTCCACGGTCTTGCCTTGGTAGATCGGTTCCTTGTGGTACCTCGTGCCAAGCAGGATCTCACTGCCATAGCTGATCTTGTAGCTAGGGTCGCCGACCTCCTTGTCAAAATCGATCAGGTCGATCATGGGCTCAACCGAGGTTCCAACCAGCGAGGCTATCAGCGCATAGATGCGAATATAAACTTCGTGGCTGACCCAATGGAACTCCAGGTCTTGCTTGCGTGCGCACTGCGTCGTGATGCAGATCAGTTCGCCGTCATGATACACAGCCCTGCTACCGACCCAAGTGTCAGTGCAGCACCAGATCTCGATAGGACGTTTGGTGAAGCCATGCCCGGACAGGTCTACATGACCGAGTCCCATCGTCTCGGTCATGTCCCGACCGTGGTAGGGTCCTGGGGTGGTGTCAAGCCGGTCGAGGATTTCCTTGAACTTCATATGCGTGATCCTTGATAATACTGCACAACATTTGCACTGTCAATGGGTTTCCTTGGAGAGTCAGCGAGATTCTGTGACGTCATACCGAGCCTCAAAGAGCCCATCCAGCGCAGCCTGTGCCAAGCGCTGGCAATTGCACCAGATGTTGGGCGACTGGCAATCCTGGCAGGCATTGCCCGACTCGTTGCCTTGAGATACCATCATCATCTTGCGGATCCCATCAGTGGCTGCGGACAGTGGTGCGTGATTGTTTACGTCGGACATTGGTTTGATCCTTGTTATTACACCCGTACACTAGCACAGATGTAGAAGGAGGTCAACGGTTATTTCTTACGAGGTTTCTTGCAACGCATGATCTTGTCAACCTCGTCCTCTGGCAATGTTTTCACTGCTATCTTATGCAAGGCTCGCAGACGTGCGGTAGCATACTTGACGATGCCACCGTCTGACAGATGCTCGATATCCTTGACACCCAGACCGCTGAGCATTATGGTCAAGTCCATCACAGCGTCGTTAAGTTCCCAATCGATTGCCATCACCGGATCATCCTATGTTGATATCTACTATGTAGCAACGATAGCAGGATCGCTGCGCAAGTCAACTGAATATCTTATCAACCCAGGAAGTTTTCTTCTGGGTTTCCTCTTCCCGATAATCTTGCTTGATCCACGCGTATTGCCTGTCGATGTTTAGCACATATTCGTTCACTGCGTCTGTAGTTCCTGCTACGGTGAACTCGATGACCATCGAGCCGGTAAGGAGACCGTCTACAATGTTGAGCGCATCAAGCTCAAACTCCACACCGCATCGTGTGGACTGCTTTAGGATGGTTTCCATCCAACCATGCTGGTATAGCGCAGGGATGGTGTATTTAAGCTTGTATGTTGCTTCGTGCTGCTTAACAGGGCTGTTGGATCCAAGCATGGCATCCAATCCTTGTGTCTCCACCATGCGTCGCGCAGCCATCAGGGCAGCGATGCTTTCGCCTTCGCTGGTCTCGGGACGCAGTGCCAGCGTCAGTATGTTCTTGAACTTGCTGTCCACGTTGCCTGCTCCTGGTTCCTATGCATGCACAATAGCACATACGCATGATATGTCAACCGTATTGTGTCAGTTCATGTGCAAGATAGCTGCGGTCACCCATATGCCAACGAATGCCATCGCTAGCAGTCCCATGAGGAACCCATTGAGAAGATCTTGCGTTGGATGGAATGTCACTCGCCACACCGTCACGCATGCAAGGACGATGGTTAGCACGATGAAGATCGCCACCGCGATCATCACACTGTTCCGTCGAACTTTGCCTTCAAGCGAAGATATTCCTGATATTCGGCGTCTTTTGGGCGGATCTTTTCCAGCAACGACTTCCATTGATCAGGAATCTTGCCCTGCAACCCGGCTTGCCATGCATGCACGGTGTCTTCAAGGGGTCCCGCTCCGCCATCGCCCCATCCGCCACTGTAGGCAACATCCATCCTTTGTTTTTCTGCATAGTTGAGCAGCAGTGTCGCGATATTATCAAAATCTTCTGTGGACATGACACCCTTCCTTATGGTGGCTATACCAGCATAATAGCACATGTGCAGGCAATGTCAACCAATCACTTACCGTCGAACTTTGCCTTCAAGCGAAGATATTCCTGGTATTCCTGATCCAACTCTTGTTCAAGTTCTTCATATTCTCTCTCCCACCCATGAGGAACTTCCCCTTTCAACCCAGCTAACCAACCGGCGGCTAGGTCAAAGCAACGGTTATACACCAGTAAGTCATAAAGTCGTCGTTGTGTATTGGTCATAGTTTTTTTTTGGTTCTCCTTTGGTGTTTTCACAGGTTCAAAATCATGAGCAGGGAAGGTCAACGGGATTCCATTGTCATTGTTGATCCCTATGCGATCTTCCCGGACGGACTGGACGAGATAAACCAACCCTTCGGTGATGGCTGCGAGGTCATCACCGTTGACACAACGAATTTTATCACCCACCTTGAACTTGCTCATCTTGCCAGATCCTTTGTTCCTGCACATATACAATAGCACATTTACAGGCAGTGTCACCCATTTTTCGTGCCCCTCACGATGCTACCAAGCTCGCTGCTGCCACACCGGGTGGCTCCGCACAACCATGCATCAATATCAAAGATCTCGAAAGCCCGTTGGACGAACAGCTTCTGCAGGTGATCGTCATACCATTGCATCACATCTCCGACGAGATCGACGGTATACACGACGGAGTCAAGCACGCGCTCGCCATTCTCGCTCACCAGTGGCGGCGAGATGCTGAGACCAAGACTGCCCATGCCACAGTAATACTCGATATCGTGCCCAGGAAACTCTCCTGCCATCCGATCGAGCACGCGGCCGATCTCCGCCCTCATCAGATCGACGATCTGGCTACCCAGACCATCGAACCGTTCTTGCAGTTGCAGCATGCGTCGGGTGGGTTGGAATCCTGGCATCACTGATCACCGATATTATAATGGACGAGACCTTTTGCAATCTCGTGTTCCGTGATCTTTGCGATATCCACCGGGTTATAGGTGTATCGATCCTTGCTCTCGCTGAGGAAGATCTCAGCGGCTTCTTCCACCGAGTCGGCAACACAGGTGGCACTGCCAGCCCATCCCCAGTCGACTGAATAGATCTTCATCGCGATTACCTTCTTGTCAATGGTTATTTTTCAGTCCTCGATGATCTCGTAAGAGCCATCAGGCAGGAACATGTTCCAATATTCGTCGTTGAAATCACGATGCTCGATGATGAACTCCTGATCGCTCAGCATCACGCAAGGGAAGCTCGGGGGATAAATGCACCGAGGCTCAGGAAGGCAGCGTCTGCGTCGATCAAGAGCCTGCCCCATGAACCGATCCCAATCCTCGCGGGTCTCAAACCGATCAATAGACAAACCGGTCTCGTACAAATCAAGTTTGATGCTAGGCATGTCACTCGCTCCTTGCTCTATTTTTGCACACTAGCACTGGCACGGATAGCTGTCAACCGATATCCGCACCGTCCAACCAAGCACTGACATCCTGTTGCATCTCTTCCCAGGCATGCGCATGGTCATACTCGCGGACGCGGACTTCCTCGCCGTCTTTTATGAAACGACAGACAAAGGTGTCATCGTATTGGGTCCATGCTGCGGTAAGGCCGGTAGTTCCATCAACGCCCATGTCACTTGCTCCTCGTTCCTATGATCGCACACTAGCACCGATGCAATGCTGTGTCAATTATTATTCTACAGGTGCCATCTCCATCATCAGATGACCCAGGATGAAATAGTAGGTGTTCTGATCCATCACTGTGCTCCTTATTCTCTACGCCCATACGCTAGCATGGGCGTAGGCTGGTGTCAACCGAGATCTACTCGCTCGTCTTACCAAGACGACCAAGGTAGTTCATCAGCAGGAACATGGCGAGCCACTGATAGAACCCATAGGGGATTGCCAGTGCAGGGAACAGGGTATCCAGCACCCAGATACCCGCCGATGGCACGAGCCACAACGCCAGCACTGCCCATGCAATGTAGACAAGAACCGCCAGTGCCCGAGAAAGGTTTCTAAGGTGGATCGTGAAACCAATCAGGCTGAGATCAACATTCATCTTGCTTGCTCCTACGTGGTGTCTACACCCATACACTAGCATATATGGGGAATCGTCGTCAACAGAAATGATTAGAATTTGGCGAAAAAATCGCCATTACGTTTGATATTCACATAGACATTACCTTTACCTGGGAGTCCGAAATTCACATCAAAGAACTCGATTGCAAAAACTGCATCCCCAGCGGTATTGATATATGTGAATCTGGCACTGTCTAGTCTGATACCATTATAACCACTCTGATTGAGTATCATCGTCAGTATTGGTGCATCGATGCCCTTAACGTCAATGAGGTCCCATGCGTTGATCATTATTGACACCTTAACATGTTCTGGTTTATCGATTGCGAACTTGGTCATGCTACTCGCCCCGTGTTCCTACATCCATACATTAGCATGGATGTAGGCTGGTGTCAATAAAAAATCAGCCCCACCGGGGCTGATTTTTGCGAGAGTATGCCTTCTTGCTTTTGACCGTGCGAGGACGATACAGCGTAGAGGCAAGAGCCTGTGCCATCGGGTTACGCTTGGCAGGAGCAGCACTCACGATTTTCACATTCTGTTTGCTCATCACACTCTCCGTTATTGGTAGAAAGAATATAACCCACCTCGGAGAATGTGTCAATAAGTTTTTATAGATTGTGCTGCTTTTTCTTGATATTTTTTGCTACGATAAACAATTTTAAGTTTTCGAGTCAGACTGTTTCCTCGATTTCATTACACCCATACATGATGATATCACACCCGCCGACAAGAAACTGTTCCATTCTGTGCCGAGCAACAGTTTTTGCAAATGCAGCCGTGGATGCTTCCACCTCAATCTGCGCGTCAAACCAATTTTCTACACCGAGTTCTACGCCAAGATCGACCTTATATCGTTTACAGAGTGCTGCGGATGCTGAACTAGACATGTTTACTTGCTCCATTATTGATGAACGTATTATCAATTACAATTTCTATGTGAAGTTCTGCGTTTTCCACATAACTTGCATTCTTGTTCAGTAGATTCTACTTTAATCATAGGTGGTTCAATAGTTCCGGATATACTCGTCAGCAACTTTCCGCTTGAGTTCGGCTTCATCCATGTCAAGGATCAGTGCGATTTCTGACATGATCGATGCTGCATCAGCACGACTCAGTTTCATCTCGCCATTATCATACCCAACAACACCGCGAATATAATCCGCCGCATATGTATACGGGTATCTGCCATTGTCTTTATTCACGGTGTATTCCTTTGATTACCCCTGCACCATATCAGATGCAGGGGATATTGTCAATAGGTTAAATGACAGGCATCAGCATATGTTCTGCGGGCTGTTCCTGTGCAGTATTCAGCATACGCCATCCCTGTCCACCCGGTTGACCTCGCAGATAGGAAAGCAATGCAGAAGCCGCCGTCTGGGACGAGCAAGTGCGCACGAGGTTGTCAGTTTCATTAACAAGAATATACATGATCTGTTCTCCTCTGTTATCGTAAAAATAATATCACACCTTATGTGGTGTGTCAACCTTTTTAAACCATATTAACATATTTCAAAACGCAATATATTGCATAACCAATTGAAGCCACTACACCTAGTATAGTGGCTTCTTTGAATAGGTTCACCATGAAACCGATCAGGATCAGTGCTGCAAGTCCACCTGTGATATATAATTCAATCATATCAAATCTCCATTGATACGGTATTATAATATATCTCTTGGCGTATGTCAATATGTACCGCAGCCGTGGCGAAAAGAGTTACACCACGGCTGTTTTATAATTCTTACGCCAAGAAAACTGCGCGACGGCGTGCAGTAATCCCTGTGATATATTACGCTACCGTTTCTTCGTCCACATATTCATATGCAGTCTCTTGGAGAAGGGACTTGATATGTTCACGATCATACATCATATAGTTTGCATATGACCGCAGAATACTAAGCTGCACCTCAGCAGCACGGTCAACCGTGTTACTCTTGTGAGCCTGTGCAAGCCGACGCTTGGTTGCGCGAATCACACCTGAAACAGTTGCATAACGCTCACGCCAGCGATCTCGCTGTGAGATAGCCTTGGAATGTTCCCGTCGAAGCTCAGCAGATACTCGCACATTTGAATTTGCAATCATGGTCTTGTTCCTTTTATTTTAATCTATGTAGCTATTCTATCATAGCTGCGGGCGTTGTCAACTGTTAGTTCACCAGCTTTATATCCATAACCACACACAATACAACCGGTTTAACATGTTTGGGCGACGTGGTGACGTAGCATGCACCATCTATGGGTATGACATGCTAATTCCCCTGACAAGGCTCTCGCTTCCCAATTACGCACTGTGTCAGCGGTGCTAGTTGGTTATCGAGATTTATATAACATCACCACGTCACCCAAACATATCAATCCTTTAGCTAGTGCGAGAGGACTCCGGTATTAACCCTAATCGCCTTGCTCGTCTTACCCTGCCTTCTTTGAAGGACTAGCTGGATCCATTGTCTACACATGCAACTTAGCACATGTGCAGGAGTTGTCAACTGTTATTCCGCATGCCCGATTATTTTTCCGGTTCCGGGTTCAATCAGATATTCATTGTAAACAATTCGCCACGGGATTGAACCGTCTGACAGACGTTGTTGACGAAAATAGAATGACTGGGCTGCGAGAAATGTTTCGAGAACACTGCTCCAGTAACCATCCTTGTGTTGAACACAATACATATCAGTCATTGTGAGTTATCCCTGATTGGCTGCGGGCATTATAGCATATCTGCGGGCAGAGTCAACAGAAAAACAGGGGGATTTTTAATCCCCCTGTGATCTCTTCACGCTTCTTCTTCCTTGAGCACATCGACGACAAGGCGGAATACACCCCCATCACACACATACCATGCGTCATTCTTGAACAGATAGAAATAATCCGCCCAGCAATCAATCGAAAGATATTCCGTCACAGTATCACTGTGAATGCTCTCGACATCGGTTTCACCACGGTCACGACCGTAGAAGGTGCACATCCCAGCATACAGAGCCTCGTGTTCGTGCCACGCCTGCGAAGCATATGGGTAGGGATTGTCGAACGGATGCTTTTCCCCGATTGCATTGTCAAGGCTGCTCAGATTGCCAAGTGCAATCAGTTCACGAACCTTGTGTTCTTTCTGATAGCTCTGCACCAAGATCTTGCCGGTGTGGCTGGGATAATTATCCCAGTGACTATAGATCGAATCGACCGAGCCATCGTCATTGAGGATACCAATTCTGCCCCGTGTTGCCATGTCACTTACTCCGTTGTTGATGAGGGTATTATAAAGGTAGCTGCGGGCTTGTCAAGTGGGTTTCGTTGTATTTTCTGCGGGCAACCCCTGCGGGCAACCCCTGCGGGCAACCCCTGCGGGCAACCCCTGCGGGCAACCCCTGCGGGCAACCCCTGCGGGCAACCCCTGCGGGTAGGTGTCTAAACACCTCTACCCGAATACTGTCACTTAACTTGAGGTGCCAGAAAGGTTTCCAGTGTTGAATCCCACCAGTAACCATCGTTGTGTCGGACATGATACATATCAGTCATAGCATCCTCATCAATCTATACCAGCATCATACAGTAGCAGATACAAATGTCAAGCAGTTTTATTCTGTAAGATGCTCTCACATGCTACGATTGATCCTCTCATTACCCCAATGCAGAACCGTGCAATCATCGTCAGCATTTTGCCATGCCTGATTGATAACTGCTCCCATTTCTTCCATTGTGGGTTCACGCCACATGCGTTCCTCGTCATCTTCCTCGGCGATCTGAAAAATGGCTAGTGCGATCTCTGGACTGGTTTCATGTGTGCTAGCGAACTGAGCAGTGTTTATCGGCAAATAGCAGGGCATATCTAATAAACCTCTTGATTGCTGCGGGCATTATAGCATGGCTGCGGGCAGAGTCAACTAGGTTTTTTAAGTATGTCTGCGATTTAGTGGTTGACAATGTTCCTGAGTGTGCTATTATATTTTCATGATCCACAGGACAAGTAAGCCGAGATCCGTCCTAAACAATCCGGGTTAGCAACGAAAAAATCAACAGAAAATGCACTGGTTTTGCCAGTGCATTTTCTGCAACTCTGTATTGCGTTACTTCCATTCCTGCCCATTGGCACGCAGCGCAACAATCGACTCCAGGGCGAACGTGCGGATGATAACCTTGTTTTCTAAGCCGCCCTGTTCGCCTTCCGGCTTGTCGTCAAGACCCTCAATGCTGGACTTGCAGATTTCCGCACCGTCAAGAAAATAAGTCGACTTACCGGCGCGCATGAAGATGACTTCCAGGTAATACTTGCCTTTGTGTTCCACGAACGGCGTGCCAGCGATACGGGTTCCCCATGCACGCGGCGAAAGCTCGAAGCTGTCTGCCTCTTTGCCTTCAGCTTCCAAGCGCCGACGCACCATGTTTTCGTATGCGTTGCTGTTGTTGTTGCTGAAAC
>Ga0208260_1000164_pt1 | contig 26805 bp, 30 predicted proteins | sample CryBogCBH18Aug09_FD_184619 | JGI IMG/M metagenome (GOLD analysis project Ga0208260, IMG submission 184619) | Freshwater microbial communities from Crystal Bog, Wisconsin, USA - CBH18Aug09 (SPAdes) | ecosystem: Environmental > Aquatic > Freshwater > Lake | place: Crystal Bog, Wisconsin, USA...
AGTCTGGGGATATTATACTTTTCCCAGCAGCACTTGATTCTAAATTTTTGAACATCAATTCTATTCGATTGGTCACACTCAATTCACACTCAGGTGTCATACGAGAGCACGTGTACTACGGTATGAAAAATGGTTTCGGGTTAATTGATGATGTAGCAGATGACGATGCTAGTACTGGCTGCTTCAGATCAGAGTATCATATCCAACAACAACAAATGCATTGTTATAAATGAGACTCCTTTTATTTCTCCAGTGTTCATGGTTGACTTGGCATTTAGGGAGTGGAGCGGCGGGCGGATGCAAGTGTTCCACAATCGTTGGATGATTCGTTTTTTTATAAAAAAATGCGATTTTTTCTGACTTCTAATAAAGCCAGCTAAATTGACCCTTTTGTTCAAAATTATTGGCCACTGGACAAAACCGAACGTCTCGCCGTATTCATCATTCGGTCCCTATATAAACTTTGCAAACAGTGCCACACCCAGCATGAACATCTACGAATCAACCCCGGACGCGGACCTGCGCTGCCTTGTCGAGCTGGCCGACGGCCGCTGCCTCGTGTCCAGCCAGAATATGGTGCTGGTGGTCGAGAACAGGGCCACGGGCAGGGTGGTCGGACGGCTCGAGGGCGCCGAATTCGTGCGCCCGGAGGGCATCGCGGTCGACAGGCAGCAGGGCCGCGTGCTGGTCGTGGACCGGCACGGTCACCGCGTGCACGTCTTCGGCGCGGATCTGGCGCACCTGGCGTGCTTCGGCTCCAGGGGGTCGCGGAACGCCGAGTTCAACGAGCCGATCGGCATCGCCGTGAGCTCTGTGGACGGGCGGATCTGGGTCGCGGACAGCGAGAACCATCGCGTCCAGGCCCTGGACCGCGGCGGCGCGTTCTCGGCGTCGCTGGGCGCCGGCTTCGGCTGGGCTCCCGGCCAGCTGTTCCGCCCGTGCGGGATCGCGCTGCTCGACCACGCCCAGCACGGGGAGCTCGTGGTCGTGAGCGAGTGGAGCGGCGGGCGGGTGCAGGTGTTCAGGACGAACGGGGACGTCGTTGCTATTTTTCCCGGCGTACAGCGCGCGCACCATGTGGCCGTGGAGGCCGACGGGGGCGTGCTGGTGTCGGAGTACGCGACGCGGAAGGTGAAGCGGTTCAGCCTGGACGGCGAGTGGAGGGCGATGCCGGCGAGCGTCGCGTGCATCGGTGCGGATTGGTTTGTGATGCCTGATAGGGTGGTTGCGAGGTGCGGGAAGCGGAAATACCAGACGGAAGCGGTGGTTTGATGATGGTTCCGTGTATTTGTGGTGGTAATCGGGGATTCCAGAAAAGAAACAATCGGATTCATGCTTACCGAGCTTGTCTGCATTAAACAATGGGCGCACGTTCATCCTGAGTTCTACAGGCGCTTGTGGGCTCTGTGTGCGTCACACATTGTGGCCCTCAGCAAGCCTGTGTCACCATCGGGCCATGTGCCACAAGCTGCAGAGGTCTTCGATGCGGTCTCTCCAGCAGTTGTAAATGTGCCACGGCTTGCAGGTGTAATGCAGAATGATCACCTCTGAGTCATGCCAGGGAGTTGGGATGACTGGACGCTCGCTGACCATGGCATTGTAGGCAAACGGCAGGCGGTAGATGCGCTCAGCAAAGAAGGCATTCAGGTAAGGTTGCTCTGCCAGTTCCACGTCATGCTGGGTGGATCCGATTCCAGCAGTGAGCGATTCGAACTGGACAAGGTCTGGAACCAGCAACATAACGCCTGCGTTGAAGTCTGGGCCGTCTGGATAGCGGTTGTATCCCATTCCAAGTGTGAGGCCCGCTGCAGTCATTCTGGGCAGGTGCTCCTGAAACACCCCAGCAAATTGTCGGACGATGAGCGTGTCAAGGTCGATGTAGAGGACGGCCTTGTACTGGACCAATTCCCACATCCGCAATTTCGTGTACAATTTTGCCTCAAGGAAACGGTTGGTGTAGTAGCCAGGCAAAGGTGGTCCTGGTATCGCGGTCACGAAACACACCTTCCACCCGCAATGTGCAATGGTGGCCTGCTCGTCACTGCTAAGCTTGATTCCATTTTCGAGGACAAGAAGAACACAGTCGATACGTGCGAACTGCTTTATCGCATGCCCGAGTTTACACATTCCCTGTAAGTATTGGTCTTGTTCAAAGCCATTCACAACCAGCAAGGAGGCCACGGCGAAGGCGGTGTTCGCATCTGTGTTGTTGCAGAGAGTCGAAGCGGCTTTTGCCGGCGATAGATATCTCTGCGTTGGAGTCTGCTCAAACGTTTTCAGCAGATCCGCTGCACTAGATTCCACGTCCCTAAAATGTATCCACACGAGAATTCCAGCCAAGGAGCAGAGAGAGGATATTGAAACGATAATCAGAAGGAATAGGCGCATCGGAACAGCTGTCGTGCAGAGACTGAAAGGGGCCTGGCGGCGACAGCACATTGGAACGATGTGATTGGAGCGCGGCCGGACCGATCGGCCCAGCTGTCGGAATGACCAATCTGGAAATCAAGCTCAGTGTATCGACTTAAACTCATATGGGTGATACAAAACCTTGCTTCTGTCTTTTTGCGTGTCCTTGCGCCGCGATTCGCGCGACTTTCACCGCTTGTTACTATTTTGTGTGGTGGCTGGCTGCGGCAGCGCTGCCGTCTTGCAGTGGTGATGTGTTGGTTCTGTGCATAGGAGATGAGGACTATTAATCAATAGATTGTATTGGTTGTGCTCTACAAAAAAATTGCTCTCTCATTTTACGCCTGTCGCCATCGAATAGAACATTGTGCTAAGTTTGAACTAGTGACAATTGTGCACTGATTTACACTCAAAATGACATTCCAAATGACAGTTTTTCGGAGAGACGTTCACCCGTGCTATGTTGTTCTCCTTCTGTGTTTGGTTGTATGTGCATTGTTTGCATTTACAGCAACGAGATCTATAGATTGTCCTGCTACTACCCACACGCAGAATCTGTCCGCCTATTATCAATGTTTCGATCGTACCCGAGCAGCAGAAGAAGTACTCAAGAGGTTTAGATCATTTTACCCTTACTCAGAAATCATCATGGTAAATGACGGAGGAAACAAAGCTTTGTCCTTTCTGGCAATGGAATATAGTGCAAAGTACCTATACTCAGATAGGACATCAAGTGAGGACCATGGTATGTATTTTTCGTCATGGAAAAAGGGAGCTGTGTACATTGAGAGGATTATTCAGGCATCCAAAAACTGTGACTGGCTAATTTTGTTGGAAGACGATGTATGGCTCCTTTCGAATATCCCGTTGCAGACAATGTGCTTCGACATCAACGGTGCACATTCGTGGCTGTTGCTTCCAGAATGTTTGATGGACGTCGTAAGAGCTCGAAATCCGAGCTTACAGAAGAGTGGAAGGATGCAATATGCAGGAAATGGAGGGTCTGTGTTAAGGTGCAGCTTCTTCAACGGTTTGAACAATGTTAATTGGAAACAAGATTTGCCAAGCTTGTTTATAGCCAGGGATGGATATCTGGCATCAGATGAAATGCTCTCATCACTCACATACATATATGGTGGCTCTATCGGTCCGTACTATTCGTTCTGTCAACCAAATTATTTGACATTTCTATTCAAATATATGACAGGGTCTATTTCTGTTCTTCATGAGGTCAAGGTTCTGTATTGAATAAGGTCAATTGTCACCTCACTGTGACACATTAGCTTCATGAACAGGGATTTGGCACGAGCAAGGTTTTGACCAAGGCTGATCCAGTGCCAATGCAGCGATAACACCCTGTCGTTGCTGAAACCTTTAAGCTTCAACCAGAATATTTTTAGTATTCTGGTTTCTGAAAGCCAAAGACATGTAATTGTTGGCAATTGTTCGTGCCAGTCATCAAATGTATCATAATGAGATTAAACGTGTTCGCCTGAACCACAGCGAACACAGCAATCCATTACATATAAAATAAACATTGTTTGTGTTTCTTGCATGAGAATATGTTTGGTATTGCTTACTATTATGACCCACCAAACATGCAGTAAATCTATTGTAAAGTTCAACCATAGCAACATCCGGATTCTCCAATTTGCAGATTTGCACATGGGAGAGGACAATGACAAAGACTCCATCACGCTACAGTTAATGCAATCAATCTTGTCGCTTGAACATCCAGATTTCGTTGTATTTTCTGGTGACCAGGTGGCGGGCTATGATGTTTTCTACAATGATAGGCGTGTATTACTTTGGGAGAAGGCTCTTGGTGTTGTAGCAGGGCTTCACATACCATTTGCAACAATATTTGGAAATCATGATGATCAGCCCTACCATATGGACATGATGATGTGGAATGGTTTTGCTTATTATGCATTGTTTGCTGTTTTTGTTATCTATTCAGGAGCAGTTTTAATGCCATGCATGAAACGAAAAGTTGTTTGTCGGCTGAGTGTCTTGATTTCATTGACATTAGCATTTATTTCTTTGGCAGTGACCAATCCTTCACATTCAACAAGGCGTGCAATTCTTGACCATGAGCATCGTGCTTTCCCCAACTTTTCTTATACTGGCTGTGATTCTGTTGGGCTGCATGGTGTTAGTAATTATCGTGTTATACTTCAGACTCCTGCTTCGTCTGTGGCACTCTATTTTATTGATAGTGGAGGAGGATTAATCCCTGATGGAATCAGCCTGGATCAGTTAGAATGGCTAAAACGTCTGGATACTGCGACGCCGGCCATCGCATTCGTCCATATCCCACCAGTCCAATTCGGCTCATTATTTTCCAGACACTCGCAATGCTTTGGTGATGCTCCACGTGAAGCATCTTCCAAGTGCCCAGGATCGGAAAATCTGCTAGAAACATTGGCCAGTGTGGGAACCAGAGCAGTATTTGTTGGCCACGACCACGGCAACTCGTGGTGTTGCTATGTGGACTCCATGTTGCTGTGTTATGGGAAGCATTCTGGCTTTGGAGGATATGATTTCGATGACAATGTGAGGGGCGTACGGGTGATAGATCTTCATCTAGTAAACAATGCATCATTCATGTCCATAAGCACGCGGATTTCGCTCTGGGACGCAAGGAGCGGAAGTTAGCGCAACTAATGGAACAAGTCATGGATTGTGGACGCGTGGTCTGATTGGTGGTAGCATATGCTATCCTCTTCGCAGATAGCGTGCCGTGTGGCTTTATTTTGCGAATCATCACGGCAAAATGCACGTGATTGAAGCCTTTTGCACGGCCTGTCCAATTTTTTCAGCAAAGAGCTTAATATGTATCAAATCGCCATCTTGGCCTTCGAATCGAAACCAGATTTTAGTATTCTTCAGCACCTCATCTTCCGACTTCAAGGCGTCAGCCAAAAAGTTTGCCATCGATCCGTCGGTGATCTCCGCGACGTAGCGCGTGTTGTTGATTCGCACACGAAGAGAAGAGAGGCCTTCACGGACAGGGCCGATTGAAATCGATTCATCGTTGGTGCTTCTGATTCTCAATTCACGAACCGAGATCACATCGAAAAGTCCGTGTGTCAGGCGCGCCCGCTGCCGTGCTGAGTCAAACATGGCGGGGGTGACTTGCGTCTTTGCCCACAGGCACGTTTCAGAGATTCTCGCAAGTGAAGCGAGGGGTAGATGATTGGCAATGATCGGAAATGTGTCTGCGGAAAATTTCGTTGGTGTTTTCATATTGGCCAGACGGTGTGTCACAATCTTCTTTTTTGCATCTTGCGCCTCCTTTGAATCGGCACGCAAAAAGACAGCAAACTTTTGAAAAAGTTCGGGATAGTTGCCTATCAGCTGGTTTACGCGTTCGTAAAGTGTTTCAACTTTCATTGAGGATTGTTTGAATTTTAGCATAATATCACAAAAGGTTTCGTATGTTTTCTGATCGGTTGTGTTCTTTATAGCTGCGATGAGATCCATTGCATTGCGAGTGTCTTTGGACATCTGATGTATGCTGACGAGTGAGAGCAGTTGATATTATCAGCGTGACTTTGTTTCGATTCAATTTAAAATCTTTAAATTTATTTTAGATTCTTTAAAACACAAATTAGTTTAAATTTGTTTAAATTTGTTTGATTATCTTTGAAATACAAACTGGTTAAAATTTGTTTGGGTGTGTTTGAAAATTTTGGACTCGAATTTGCTCCCAGCAACCGTCTGCAGTTTTTGTCTATCGTGTTCTTCATCGCGTGCGCTTTGGCGAGCGTGGGATGAAAGACGATGGGTCGTTTTCATCGGTTTCTTGTCAGATGATTGATTTTTTATTAACACATATCTTGTGTTTTACACAGCCACGACGGCAGTCTGCACGCTATCATCGGCGCCGCCCACAACGATGGCGATTTCGACTTCGGTGGGTGGGTCCTGGAGCGTTGCGACGATGGTCGGCCGCCCGCGACCTGCCTCCGCGGGGGGCGTCGCGAGGCCTGTTGGCCGCACCACGCGCCGCTTCTGTCGGCAGTAAAAATAGTAGACTGCAAACGGCGCGAGCCCCTCGCAACCAAGCGTTAGACATACGAAGAGTATGATCAGCGTGGGGTCTGTCCTGTCGCATACGCAGAAGACAAGCCCTTGATACAGCATAAGGAGCAGCGCGCACATGCCGAAAATAACCGCCTGGGCGGCATGGTAGTTCGCGTAGCTGCACATGCTGCTGCTCGATACGGTGAGGTTGATCTCCTTGTCAATGATCATCAGCGCATGTATCGTGCAATTCATTCGCTGCTCGCTCGCTCTCTGTTTTTATGCTCAGCTCTTATACTGCATTCGCCCAACAAGAGGCCCGCAAGTTCATTCAACGTCCGGCCGACTCACCCTTCGGGTGCTCCGACGACAAATACGGCCTTCTTCATCAGCATCTCGTCCACCGGATCGAACGGGATGTACCCGTCGTCCGACAGGATGCCGACCATGAAGTGCGGCGGGGGCACAAAGCCGATCGACCGCAGCGTCGCGATCTGGGCGGCGTTGTCCTGCTTGACGCGCTTCACCAGCCAGGCCTGCTGGCCGTCGCTGCCGTACCACTCCCGGATCGCCGCGGGCGCCTCCCTCAGCAGGAAGCGCATGATCCTGCCGTGCGAGTGCGGCGGCGCCGCCGATACGGTGCCGAGCTCCCACGCGCGCGTGCGCTCGTCGTGGTGGAGCGTGACGACGCCGGCGGGCGTGCCCGATTGTGTGGTCTTTGCCACCAGCACCAGGAGGTCGGGCGGGAGCGGCGGGTCGATGCTGTGGTTGGGGCCGAAGTCGGAGAGGAGGATGCGGTTGCATTCGTCGAGGAGGGTGGAGGAGGGGGATTTGGTGGATAGGGAGTGGAGGGTGTATTTGGAGGCTGGCATGGTTGTCATTCAAGTTTTGTTTGTGAATCTAATCAGACGTTTAACTTCCGTTTGGATGCGTTTGATTCGGATGGATTTGATTTGATTTGATTTGATTTTTTTTATTTGTCTGTTATTTTTTTATTATTTTTTATTATTCTACACCACAAATCACCCAAAAACCCACACAAACTCCTTCCACCCCCTCCTCCAACATATGTCAACTCCTGCCGAAGCTTCAGCCATCATCCAGCGCTTCCAGACCCTCGGCCCAGCCATCTCCCTCGCCCACACCCGCGAGCTCGACGTCCAGCAGTTCAAAGCCAGGATCTCTGACCCAGACGTACTCGAGTCCGCCGATCGCCTCCTCGGCGCCATACTCCGCGAGTGCCATGCCCGGCACGGCGTCTCGAGCGGCATCTTCTACCGCATCCTGCGGCTTCACAACACCACGGTATTCCTGCTGTCGTACCTGCTGTGCGCGTACGAGGACGAGGTGTTCGACGACCGCGCGCCGGACCGCCTGCGCCGGCACCTCGTCGCGTCGTCGCGGGCGCTCGCGGAGCGGTTCGACGCGATCGTCGCTGCGTGCTCGGCTGATGCGGGGTTCGCGGACGTGCCTGTGGAGCTGACGCGCTCCTTCGCCGACGAGGTGTTTGCGCACGAGGCGTCGTACGACGCGTGGTCCACGTTCGACGCGCGGCGCCTGGTCGGGCGCATCAGGAACGCGCTCAGCACGCTGTACGAGGCGATGTGGATCGCCGTCGACGACCGCCCCGAGCTGGTGCCGGCCTTCGACCGGCGCATCGTGCAGCTGCGCGGGCACCTGGCCAGGATGGACCGCACCCCGGGGGCGGCGCGCGCCTACCTCGCGGACGAGGAGATGCGGCGCATGCGGCGCGTGGTGCTCGGCCTGCCGCCCGTGCTGGGGACGCTCGTCGGCTCGCAGGTGCGGGCGCGGGTCGTGCTGGGGCTCCGCCGGACCAGGGCCGCGCGGCGCAAGCTCGTCGTCTTCAGGCTGGCGGTGGATCGCGGTGGAGGGCCGGCCGCGTCGCTCAGCTTTGAGCTGTTTGCGATGGTGGCCGGGTTTGTGCTGGCGTAGGGTGGATGAAGGGCGCGCGCGCTGCTGCGTATGTTGAAGCGATTTCTTTCCCAATAACTCGGACGGGTCTTGCCGGACGGGCTACTAGGGGTGCGATTTGCAAGAGAAATAGCCACATATGTCAGCATCTGCTCCAACCAGCAGCGCTGCCGTCAAGATCGAGGAAATCAGGCTCTCTTTGAGCGTCATGTACGCCACAATGTGGAGCGTCGCGGACAGCCTCCCTTGGATACTGCCGGTGCTGGACCGACGCATCGTGCAGCTCCGCGCGTATCTGGCCAGCATGGACAGCACCCCGTACCTGGCGGACCAGGAGATGCTCCGCATGCGGCGCGTGGTGCAGCGCACGCCGTCCGTGCTGCGGGCGATAGTGGGCGCGCAGATGCGCGTACGGTTCGGGCTGACGCTTCGCCGGACGAGCGCCGCGCGGCGCAAGCTGGTGGAATTCAGGCTGGCGGTGGATCGGGGGGCGGGGCCTGCTGCCGTGCTTAGTTTTGAGCTTTTTTTGGTGGTGGCTGGGTTTGTGCTGGATTAGCTGTGTGGCTCTTTGGGGTGCGATACGTTGGTGTGTGTTTTTTTAGCCCATCTCTCGCTTATCCAAGCGCGTCGGCTCGGCGCGGCGTCCATATATGCCTCGCGTGTTAAACCCGATCAACGCGTACTTGAGCGCGACCATGGCCTACGGGCTCTGCCATGCCACGTCGCGGGTGTCCGGCAGAACGCACGAGTACGTGCGAAACAGGCCCGTCGACGCGCTGCTGGTCGACAAGTTTGCGTACTGCCTGCATACCGCGGCGATGGCGCCGATCCTCTGGCCGTTTTATTGCTATCGGGACGCGCGATGGCTCGAGCTGCGGGCGCGCGGCAAGCGGTCGGATGAGTATCCCGAAGGGTTCGATTTCCCATAACTGCGTGTGCAAACTATGCCCGCGCGTATAAAAGACGCAGCCTATCGCCTCGCACCCACGGCCGACATCATAATATGTCCGCAGATCTGACCGGCGTTGCTGCTGCTCCTTTCAAGTTTTGCCTGGAAGCGGTGCAGTGGCGGCCGTCCGGCATGTCGGACCAAGAGCTCTGCCGCATACCGTTGGCGCTCAAGCGGCTGCTGAGCATGCCGCGCACCGACCCGCGGGTGCAGCCTGTGCTGCAGAACCTGGCAAGCTTCTACTCTGGCAGGCCTGGTTTCGACCACTGGGCGGCGATGTGCGAGCGCATTCAGGTCGAGCTCGCAGCGGCAGGGAGCAAGCGCCGTCGCGAGCTGGACGATGAGCCGACGGGCGACGACTGCCGCTACAACTGCGCGCGGCGGTTGGACGACGCGATGGACGACGGCGCCTGATGTCGCTGAGGCGAAGAGGCTGGTGAGAATGAACGATTGTCCGCCTCGTTCGTCCGATCGTCCCTCTTGGGGAAATCTTTTCTCCGTCTCACCTCCTCCGCGTCGTCGCTCTGCTTCTGGGGATACCAATCCGGCAGCGACGGATGGCGCCGGAAGTGCCGGTTGATGGTTCCGACCACGTCCCGCATCGCGGCGCGCGACCTGAACTTGTCGCAGTAGGCAGCCACGACGGCCGACTCGGCCGCGCAGTCGTAGCACGCGTCGTCGTAGTGGTGCGCGCCGCAGCGGTGCAGCGATGTGCGCCGCACGGTGTTGAAGTGCATCATGCATCGCTCGTACCGCCGGTGGTCGTACGAGGCCAGCTGCGTCGTGCTGATGTCGGTGATGAGCCGGCACTCCGCGCCGGCCGGCTTGTTCCAGATGGGGTAGTGGAGCGTGCCTTTGATGAAGCGCGTCGATCGGTCGGACGCGTACGGGAGGTTGACCTCGTACGCCCCCGCGTACGGCCGGATGATTTGGTGCCATGTCTTGATCCGGCTCAGATTCGTCGCGAACTCGTGCTGGGAGATGCGCGTGTAGCACTGCAGCAGCACCTTCGTCTTGCTATCGCCGCGGTCGTGGAATCGCGAGCGGATGTGCCGCGCGTCGTCGTCCGTGAAGAGGCGTTGGTGTATTTGGAGGACGCTGGGGTGGTCGCGTGGGATCTTGATGGGGAGGGGGTCGTAGAGGATGAACCGGACCGACGGGAAAAACTGCATCAGGAGGAGCAGGTCGTACCCCGGGGCGGCGCCCACCACCACCATCACGACGTTCGGCTCGTCCGGCTCGGTCATCATCGTCAGGAACTCCACCTCCTCCACGAACTCGCGCCGGTAGTAGTTGAACACGACGGACTTCGGTTCGTGGTCGCGGGGCGCGTATTCGGCGCCGTCCTCCTCGATCAGCGTGCGGGTGAGGGGGAGTCCGTCGAAGCACTGGTACTTCCGCCCTGTTTGCAGCACCTGCATGCAGTGGGGGTTCTGCATGATGGCGTCGTCCGTCGCGATCGTCATCATGCAGCGATCGGGTCGGCGTGCGTGAACTTTTATATCGGTGCGTTGCTCGGCGCCATTGTCCGTGTGTCTACAGGCGGGGTATTTTTTTATTTTTTCTATTTTAGACGCTCGCGCGCTGTCGGCGGGTATTTTTTATTTGTTCTATTTTAGACGCCCGCGCGCTGTCGGCACACGATGCAGTCGCTCCATGACTTCTGCTTCGAGCCCGGCGCGGCGAGTTCCGGCCTGACCCTCGTCGTGCGGCTTGCGGATTTCGGGGTGTTCCTGTGCCTGCAGTGCGCCTGCGTGCTCGTCCTCGTCCCGGTTGCTATCGGCATCGCCGCGTATCGGGTCGCGACGCTTCAATCCTCCGAGATCTGGTGCAGCAGCGCCGCGAGCCCCTGCCAGAAGTCTTCGATCCGGTTGTACGCGCCCACGCTCTTGTAGTCACGGGCGCGGTGCTCCACGCGGAGCTCGGTGATGCCGTCCATCGGGATCACGGCCGTGCCGTCGACGGTGGTTGACTTCCATTCGAGCCTGAAGCGACCCCGGACGATCCCCCTGTTGCACGTCCTGCTTGCCATCCACACGAGATTCGACACCCCCGGAATCCCTGCGGCCGGGATCGGGGTGCCGTGTCTGCTCGCCTTCTCGGGCCACATCAGCGCGCGCAGCTGGTTCTGCCGCCGGATCGAGGTGAGCGTGTTCCTGACGTTGCGGTCGTTCTTCATCTCGCAACAGCACACCGACGTGACCGCTACCAGCCGCAGTATCCCGTTTCGGTTGATGCTCACCGCGCAGATTCGGTCGTCTTGGACGACGGCGGTGCAGAAGTCCTCGTACTCGAGCCTCATCAGCTCCTCCACGATCGTCGCGTAGCGGATGCTGTCGAGCGGCAGGTCGCCGATGATGCAGCGGAGGCCTTTGAGTCTGGAGGCCTCCTCGATCTTGCACAGCTCTTTGGGGTCCATCGCCTGCAGGCATCGCAGCAGGAGCTGGTCCGCCGTGCTCAGCACCTGGACCGACAGCGGGAGGCATCGGGTGGCCCTGTTGAGGCCGTTGAGCAGGCAGTGGTGCCGCAGCCCGAGGATGCTTTTGGAGGTGGATGCGATCGATTGGATGTGGTCCAGGGTGAAGGACGGCTTGGGCGAGGCTCTCTCCATGGGGTTCTGGGGCGGTTTTTGTGTGCCGTGCGCTGCATGGTCGGTTTATATATTGGTATTCTGCTTTGATGGGTATTTGCTGGGATCCAGTATTGCTTTGTTGTGGTACAGAATCATGAACAGCTTGACATCCAGCCCCGATTTCTCGCCCCTGCTGATTCTGGCTATCATTTGCTCGTACGCAAGCGCTAGCAGGCATCCGACGAGTCCCCCCGCCGCGCGGAGATAGGGCTCGTCCATGTTGAGGACCGTGAGGTTCAGCTCTGGCCGTAGCGTTTGGTATACGCTCAGGTACAGCGTGGTGTGCCAGCCAGTGTGGGCCGTAGGGAAGGCGAGGACCGACATGAGGCTCAGCAGCGCAGAGGAGGCGGAGAAGGCAAAGATCTTGGCCCAGTAGCGCTGCTCGCACTCTTGCGGATTCGACTCGATGGTGTCATCCCATCGCAGCCACTTCCATATGTGCACGAAGCCGACGATCAGGAAGAGCGCGGCGCACATGTCCTCCGCGAACCACCATCCGCCGCGGATCAGGCGATGGCAGCTCTGGATGAGCATCGTTTTGGTGCTGCTGCCGTATAGGCGGATGGGGATATTCTCGGTTCCGCTGCCACCGGCCGGAAACTGCGTGTGGTTCCAGCAGGAGCTGTTGGAGTTGATGTTGGCCCTCAGGTGCATCTGACCCAGGCCCCACGCGGCGCCGTCGATGACCTCGCTGCCTATTGCCTTCCCGTATCCTGCCTTGATGACGGCGGCCAGCGCCGCGCCTCCTAGTTGGGCGGTCAGCAGGAAGAGCAGAAACGCTGCGAGGTGACATGTTTTGGCGGGCCGTTCGTTGAGGCCTGGAAATCCTACGACGTTCGCCTTTTTCCAGTCTCCCGCGCTGAAGCACGCCAGCGCCAGCACGAACGGGTTGCTCAGCGGTCGCCGGAATACGATGCCGATGTAGAACGTGACCATCGGCCCTGCGATGAACAGGCTGCCGCCGAGTCGGGAGCGGAGGAGGAAGAGGCATAGGTTGGATAGCAGCTCGCGGGAGAATATGGATGCGAGGATGATGACGGTGTCGCATGTGGTGAGCTCGGTTGGTGCTGGCTTGGTTGGAGTCTGGCTGTTTAGAATCTGCTGCGTCGTGGTTTCTGGATTATCGTTATTTTCATTTCGGGAAACTGGCTCGCTCAGTGTCCATTTATGTGGAATGTTAAGCCTTCGATGAAACTGCGGCTTTGTGTTTTCGGTCAACGTTAGCATGTGCTTGGCGTGGACTTTTTGGGCGGCTTTAATAATATGCGGTCGTCTTTTAATCACTATATAAGGACTCTGACCTAATGAGCACCTAAATCCCACGATGTCCTCTACATCTACTCCTGTCAACTTTGCCGAGCTGATTCCCGCTGAAGTTTGGGACCGTGTCCTTATCTTGGCGTTCAACCATGGGCTGCGTGAGTTGTTCATGTATATTTGCACGTGCAAGGGTGTCCGCCTCTCGTCGGTTGTCGTTGTGACCGCAGTCAAGCAGGCGTTTCCTCATATCACAAACTGGCCTGACCGCTCGGAGGACGCCGATGGAGGCGCTGCCTTCTTGCTGGCGATGGCGCGTCGTTACTTCACCGCTCCCGCGTCTATGACCATGACGGGTGTCAGTATTCACCTGCATGCTGCCCTGCAATCATACGGAATGGTAATGTTCCGCCAAAACGCCGCCCCGCCGGTGGTTTTCTTTGAGGATCGGTTCCGAAGGTTTCCATTTCCCGCGATCCTGCACTCGAACGCAGGACGCAAACTGATCCTGCAGGCCATTGAGGATGGGACCAAGGACGGGGTCCTTTTTGGGACCGAGGACGGGGTCCTTTTTGTGGGTCTCGGGTCGCTTCCGCAGATCGTGCGCGACATTGTCCGCCACAGGTGGGCGGTGACCCGCAACGCGGCTGGGGAGCTGGTGATCGGGGGGTTTGAGCCGGACAACGGCCTTGGCAACGGTCGTTAGGCTGTGCATGTTGGCCATTAGGGAGAATGACGAACAGCGACGCTGCCGTCGCTAGGCGCGGCCCGCCATGGTTTGACTTGATGGTCAAAATTGAATTTGTTCGTGTTTGTGAGGCACATTTGAACTCATTTGAATTTGAATCCATTTGAGTTCTTTTTTCTGTTCTTCTTCTGTAAAATAAAAACAACAACAACACATTCTCATCTTCATATCAACATGTCTCAATCTGAAGAAAGCATGTACTGTCTTCCGCAGGACGAAGCAGTGTCCAAGTTTCTTGAAAGAAGAGCAGAGTATCTTGCTGAAATCGAGAGGCGGAAATTGCTTTTGGTGAAAAGCATCAAGGATTTTGCTGTCTTGTTTGAGGGCAGGGTCGATACGGCACAGAAAGCTAATTTGGATCTGAGGTGTTGCCTTCTGAACACAACTCTACTGCCGTTGCGTCACCGCTACGATATGCATAAGTACTTTCCTTGTCTTGTGCTGAAGCTTCCTGAGAGTTTCGCTTCCAACTGCTATGTCTGGGATAGCGATAAGCTATTGAAAGAACTCAAGGATGCCATTCAATCCGAATGTGATGCTGCCGTTGCAGAAGTGCAAAAGTGAAGATGACCGTTTTCCAGAGGGCTGGTGCTTTGACAAGGAGGGCGTTTGATTCGTTTACAGCAATAAAAATAACTTCAAACGACTGTATGGTCCAATCTGCATTCGACTCTTTTACATCAACATAAGCACACACCATACAATGATCTGTTTTGGATTTTATTACACACATACCGCTCTCTTCTTAGGCCACTCGCGCACGGCGCGCTCGTAGTCGTCGCGCAGTTCCACGTACGCTTGGAACCGCGCCTGCATCTCCACCGCCACGCGGATCCAGTCATACACCATTGTCACGGCGTCGGTGTGGTGGTGCGGCGCCGCGACCCACGAGGGCATCGGCATCGCCTCGAAGAAGCGCCGTATCGATGGCTCATCAAAAAGCCAGGGCAGCAGGTTCAGCTGCGCGCGCAGCAGCTCGAGCTCCATCTTTACCGTGCCTGCGCACCGCACCTCATCTGCGGGCTTTGGCTCGCAGCGCCCGCTCGCTATGTCGGACTCCATCCATGGCCGCATCCACACGAGCAGCTCGAGCACCGCGCAGTCTGCGCCGCACAGGGCCACGCCCTCGGCGTGCTCCAGAATGCCCTTGGCGATCCGCGACGGTGTGCATAGCTGCGCGCACGGCAGACGCACCAGGCCGCGCTCCTTCATCAGCTCCATGATAGGGCTCTCGCAATCCTTGTCAGGGCATGCGTCTGCAGCATCCATTTTGCGTGGTCTACACATAAGCCCAGGCTTTTATAATGAGTTTTGTTGACAAACTCATCATACGCGCGTGCACGCCGTGCGAAACAGCAGCTGTAGCTTCAGATCGTAGCACAGAAAGATATCCTCACATCGCCGCCAGCCGCCGCACCTCCAGCCAGTGCGTCGCCTCGGCGCTGAGCGTCGGCGCGTGCCGAAACGCCAGCAGGCGTGTGGCGTGGTCGAAGGACCATTCGCCGTCCGACACCTCGACCAGGATCGCGCCGTACGGGAACTGAAGCTCCGGCAGGAAGACCTCGGTCGTGCCGGACGATACCGCCGCGTCGTGGCTCTCGACGAACTCCAGCCTGAAAACCGCCCCGTCTGCCCATTCCATCCGTGTCGCGCGCCCGGCCACCCTGCACGCGTACGGACGGACGGCGCTCGGGAGGCGAAGGGCCCCGGCGTTCGCGATGCTGAAGTCCTCACCGTTCCAGCCGTCGTCGGTTCTGTGCGCCGGGCAGTAGCACCACACGAGCGCGGCCTGGACGAGGTTGGATTCGACCGCGCGAAACGTCGCCTCGAGCGCCTCGTCGTGCGCCCCGCTCGGCACGCCGACCTCGCCCAGCATCAGTCCGCCGCGCGTCCTGGTGAGGAGCTCGATCGAGCGGTGCCTCGCCCGCCGGGCGGACGCGCGTCCCACGCACAGCGGCGGGGTCCAGCCCTCGTGCGCGAGGTCGATCGCGAGCCACGGGACGTGCCGCTGCAGCATGATGGAAACGGTGTCGTAAAAGTGGGGCGATGGGACCTCGAACGGGCGCGCAACCGCGCACTCCGCCGAGCGGCCGCGCATCCGCCTCTGCGGCGGCGGGGCCTCGGTGAAGATCAGGGCGTCGGGGTCGCACTCGTCGTGGATCCGGCGGCTGAAGGCGTCCCAGAACGGCCGGAGAAACGCGCGGACCGGGTCGCCGACGAACCGGAAGTGGTCCGGTCGGATCAGCCGCTGTGCGTCGTCGTCCCACACGCCGGCCGCCTCCCACGGGTCGCTCGCGCACGCGCGCCGCCGCCCCGGGTTGAGCGTCCTGAGCCCCGACGGCAGGAACGGCTGCCCGTACAGCACGACCCACCGCGCCTCGGCGCCCGCCGCCAGCTGCATGCACTGCCAGGGCGACAGGCCGTACCCGAAGCGCCACGGCACGGGGATGCGGCGCAGGTCGTCGACGCCGATCCACCCGAGGCTCGGCTCGTTCATCGTCCCGAACCCCAGCACGTTCGCCTCCGCCCGCAGCGCGCGCGCCAGGGCGGCGATCGCGTCGATGTACTTGGCCTGCAGCCACCGCTGCACCGGCACGCCGTCGACGCAGACGCCGGGCGCGTACCGGTCGCCGCCGAAGAAGAGCGAGAACATCGTCGCGCACGCGAACAGCTCGTAGTTGGTGGCCCACAGCATGGGGTTGCGCCCCGCCCGGTCCTCGGCGCGGAGGACGGCCCCCGTCTCCTCGAAGCACTCCGGCCGCAGGCCCACGCGCTCCATCGTCCACCGCGGCGCGCCGTCCCCGCCGCCGCACCACCGGCTCCAGCAGTCCTGGTGCGGGTCGACGACGACCGCCAGCCCGTGCCGCCCGCACCGCCGGACGACGGATCGGACGTAGTCGATGTACTGCTGGCTGTAGCGCCCCTCCTCCGGCTCGATGGCCTCCCACTGCACGCCGAGGCGCACGGTGGTCAGGCCGAACGACCGCAGCCGCTCGCAGTCGGCGTCCTCGAGTCGGTGGTCGAACGGCGGCAGCTTTGCCGGTATGTTGACGCCGCGCAGGAACACCTGGCGCCCGTCGTACGCGTTGACGAGGCCGTTCGCCGTTTTGAGGATGCTGCCGCGGGCGTTGTGCATTGTGTGTGTGGATGCGGGAGTTACGAATATATGCTGGATGTGCGTGTTTGATGGATGGGAGGAGAAGGCTTCGGTGCACAGTTGGTTCATGAAACTGAAATGATTTATTGAATTTGACGCGCACACAGTTGGTTCATGAAACTGAAATGATTTATTGAATTTGACGCGCGACGTCTCCGTAGAAGATGGGATGCATCGTCACGCTTCCATCCAGAAACGCATGGCCTTCATCTTCTTTGGCACGTTTTCGGCCAGAACAGCCTTCACGCTGTCCATGAGCTCGGTCCATCCCATGGATCTGAGAAAAATGAGCATACGCGTCATCCGCAGCTGGTTGTGATTGGCGCGGCGCAGCTTGGCGTTGAACCGCTGGGCGTTGCCGATGCTGACATCGGCGTCTCCGTTCGTGTCCATTCCCCAGAATTCGAGCATCCTCTTCACCATCCGCCTCACGCGCGCCACGATGGCCGGGTCTCGCAGCATCTCCTGGGCGGCTTCTTCGGTGAACGGCTGGGTGGCTGCGTCGGGTTGCATTTTTGATAGTGCTGGGTTCGGAAACACGCACTGTACGAAGCCATGCTCTTTTTCGAGCTTTTTGTCGTCGAAATTGATCACGTCGTCGAATGTGAAGGATCCTAGCGGGGTGGTGCTCTCGCCGCGGTAGAAGTTGACATATTCAGACATGCTGGGTTGGGTGGGTTTGCTGGTGGTAGTGGGGTTTATATATATGGCGGATGAACAATTACTGAAACTAAATTTTTCTGTAGAGATTTTTTGGATTGGTTTATGAGAAATCAGTGATGGGTCGTGCAGCCTGTGGACTGCGTGTGACTGAACGGTTGAAAAAAATTTGAATGAAAAAAAAATCATTCTAGTTGTGCCGCCAGACTGGTATTTTCATGATCGGGATCCGCGTCGCAAATTTGGCATTTGTAAGTACTTTTGACTCCGAGTCGTCAAAACTGGGCCAGAATTTTGATCCGTCTTTCTGTGTAAGTTTGTATGTGTTCTTTACGCCTAAAGCTATCAAATACACGCTTACGTAGCTTATTCCTACGTGCCAAAGTGCATGTGCGAAGAAGAATATTATACTTTTCGAGCACGCGAATTCATACAATATCCAAAAAACAACTGCCATCAGCAGCGCAATCCACATCGGCGCATGTTCACACAGCGTTGTGCACCAGTTATCATGGATGATCTTGGCAAATATGTACAAATATGGGGCTACGAAGGTTGGATACTGCACTGCTATTGCAAAGATTGACGATCCGTTTTTATCCATCATCTTGCTAGAAAGAAATGGATATGTATCCGAGTCGTTTGTTATGATCCAGAACAGAAGATACAGCACGAATCCGACCGCCACTACAGTGCTATTTCTCGCCATGCATTCGCTGAGATACAGAGCGAATACGCTCACGGTGAAAAGGGCCATTGTCACACCGTCCAACGAGTTTCTGTTGATGTGGGCTGTGTTGGCCGTTTGTTCGTCTATCCAGTGGTACGCTACGGTGCCCATTCCACAGGCAAACAGGCTGGCGCGGGCGAAGGATACCCGCATGCGGGGTCGGGTCAATCCTCCGTTCCATGCCAACGCCATTCCGATGATGCATAGGCCGGAGAACGCAGACACCGGCTCGTGAACCGTTTGTAGAAAGGCGTTGCCAGGTGCAGTCTGATTCCAGAAGTCTGTCTCGCATTTGTATGATATCGACATTTGCATCCTGTCACCTTTCGTGTAAATACATGCCTGACCCAGAAGTCCGGCAGCACACAGCGCTGCGGCGGCGTCTGTGGCGTATCGCGTTTTGTGGATACAAAATGAGGAGAAACCGTGAGCGGCAACGATGGATGGGAGCGTGATTGGAGCGATCGTTTTGGCCTGCGCTGGCGTGGTGCTCCTGCTGCATCACGGATGGAAGCACTCAATGGATGATCCCAAGACGAGCCACGCACAGGCCGAGAGCTGCATGTGCGTATGCTACTTCCAGCCCAAGGACGTCAGTCATTTCGAGACATGGATTCTCGTCTGCCTCACCAACGCGCTCAGCATTGGCCTGAGAGCGCTGCTACAATCAGACGTCCATGCCGTGCCTGCATCGTGCACGCTCGTGATTGCGACGACGCTGTGCGCCGTGGGCGGCCTCTTGGTCATGATGAGCGTGTGTTGGGCAATCCTATCTGGCGGTTCTGGGCTCTCGGTGCTGCTGCACAATGTTTCGAATCACGAGACTTGGATTGTTGTGTGCTTCACTAATGCTTTGAGTCTTATGCTGTCACAGTTGGTGTCGTTGTCGGAATGCCATCTGGTGTGAGGGAACAAACTGTTCGCTGAAATCGAACGTTCGGCGTGCGGCAGAGACGCTGGACGGACTGTGGCGTGCGTTGTTCATCAGAGCAATTCTCTGTGGTAAAAAAACAAAGTTTTTTACGTCTGTGTATAAAACCGCGAGTGGGTTTCACTCTATCGAGACGAAAATGTTCATTGAGATCATGTTCAACAAATGCTTCGGTGGCTTCGGCTTTAGCAGCAAAGCTTTGCGCCTTTACTGTGAGCTGACTGGCGCCTCGGAACCCTCGTCAAGACACGATCCCGTGATGGTTTCGATCGTCAAGGATCTGGGCAGAGAGGCGAACGGGCACGGTGCGGACATCGCTTTCGAATCGATTTCTGCCAAGTTTGAGAACTACTACGAAATCCAAGAGTACGACGGCATTGAATCGGTGCACATCCGCCACAGCGACTACAAGATCAACGTCGCAAAGACTATACTGGCGGACGAGACTCTCTCGCATGCAGAGCGCGTCGAGAGGGCGCGTGCTCTGCTTTCGACCAAGGATGATGATCTCTAGGTTATTGAAGCCTGTATGACGATCCCAGACCTCTCCGCGGCGATGTGGCGGGTGAATAGTTTTCTTGAGGTAAGAGATCGAATCACCCGGGCGCGCGGCGGCAGAAGCTCTGTTTTGTTTTACTGATCTGGTGACTCAAATCTCTTCACATCAGCTGGCCAGCGAACATGTGCCTGCAGAACTTCTGCCTCATAGGTGTCATCACGATGCCCTGCTCTTGAAATACGCAGCGATATCCGTCTTTTTTGCGGTGGAACCGAAGCCATTCACAGCTGCCCTGGACTGAGTTTTCTGTCACTACTATAGTCGAAAACACCCTTGATTCCACTGCCAACTGCAGCGAGGGCCCGTACGCGTTGTGTGCAGGAGGGGACGTCTTGCGCGACTGTCCAATGATGTGAACACGGTTTGAATGGATAACATTGAGTATGGTGTTCGCTCCTTTGAATCCGTGTCTGTATCTGTCTGTATTGAAACTGTACCCTTCTGATTCAATGACCATGTTTCTGTTCTGAGTCTTCGCGTACCATAGCGTAAAGTCCTTGTAAAACTGCGTAGTTTTCCTTTTCGACAATCCTCCTCCTTCTTCCCTTTCGTATTTGAGCCACAGGTCTCGTGTCAGCGAGATTCCGTGGATGGTTTTGAGCGCATCTCTCATGAACTCGAATGCAGTTTCACTGTGTTTCATGACATCCGAATAGTCACAGACGGTCTCCCCTAGTGAGTGAGCCAGCGTCATGTCATACAGTCGTTCTTTTTTCTCAAATCTCCTCGATGGATCCGGGATGCGCTCTATCTCGGCAAATTGTTCGGGGTAAATTTTTCGCCACATGAACTGGTAGAAATATTCCGTATTCACGTGCATCGCGTTGAGCTTGCGGGCCAGATGTCTGGATTCCGCTGTTTTGTGCTTGCTACCAGGACCCCATACCATGATACAGGTCCGCCTGTAGTCTGATGAGAAGGCGTGGGCCATTGCTGCCTTGTTTGTTTGCTGTGTTTTATACTGAAGTCGACCGTAGAGCATCGGAACTTCAGTTTAATGTTTTTTTATCAACTTGACCTGTAAAACGTCTGTGGAACGGTATGTGCTTGTATTTTAAATAAAAATTCTTTTTTTTTCATTTCTACATACAACCACAATCCATCTCAACCCGCTTCAGCAGCCTCAATGTCCTCATCCTCCAGCTCCCCCCCGCCCACCAGCCCATCCTCCGACCAGATGCACAACGACTTCGTCCGCAGCTGGCCCGACATGATCCACGGCCTCAAACAGGCCATCAAGGAAATGTTCCCCGACATCTTCCACCACCGCGCGCGGATCTCCGTCACCATCCGCGGCCTGCAGACGTATCCGCCGCGGTGGCCCGTCACGACGGTGATGCTGCACGAGCTGTTCCCCGTGCTGACGGGCGCCCGCCCCGTGCAAGATCGGATCATGCATGTGGCGTCGTCCCGCACGGACGTGGACTCGATGGCGTCGTACTTCCAGTGCTTCCAGACCGCGCACCACGGCCGCGTGGTGGTGATGGTCGTGACGGCGAACCGCAACAATGTGACCGACATGGGCTTCGAGGTGACGGAGACATCCGGCGGCGAGCATCGTCTGGAGCTCGACTCGGGCGTCCCGCTGGATCGGCAAGCGCAGCCGGGGGCGGAGTACAAGTCGCTGGCGCTCGTGAGCGTGATCCCGTTCCGTTCCGACTGCGCCGGGTGCGGCGAGGGGCAGGCCGACGGTCGTCGCTTCTCGCGCTGCGCGCGCTGCTGGGAGCGGCTTCGCTTTCCCGTGTGGTACTGCTGCCGCGGGTGCCAGGCCGAGCACTACCCGCAGCACAGGCGCGTGTGCGGCAAGGTGCAGCCGTCGTGATGCGTGTGTGTGTGTTGGGTTGCTGTGATGATGAAGGTGGGTTTTTTGGTTTTTATTCCAAAGCAGCCATCGCACTGTGCCAACAGGACGAGCGGATATGGTCCGCTAGCGGATCCGTCACTCTTCTCGATCCATCGTCCGCGTGTTCCATGGCAGCCCAAACAGCGCGGCCAGCAGTTCGCCCGGCGGCACGCGGTAGCCTATCTCGAGCGCGTCGCTGTTGTGCATGGTGATGATGGCGTGGCCGGAGGTCTCGTCGCGGGGCGTGAAGCTCGCGCGGTGCGTCATGTCCTCCGTGCGCGCCGACTCGGCGATAGGGATGTTGTAGGCGAAGTTGAAGGCCCTGAACCTCAGCGCGATTCGGATCTCGCGCGCGTGGCGGTAGTCGTAGCGGGAGACGTCTGTGATGTAGAAACTTCTGTGGAAGGAGCCAACTTCGACCTCGTTGGTCTGTTCAAGCCGAGAAAAGATTTCCCACATATGGTCTGTAGTTTCATCGAACGCGTCGTGTAGATTCTTAAGCGGGCGCATAGCCTCTTCCGTAAGTGCATGCAGGGCTCTGGACGCAGTGTGGAGGTATGCGATGCTCTTATGCGATCGCAAGTGCGAGGCGATGAGCGTGACGACTTGCTCGGGCATATCGTGCAGCTGCGGCATGTGTTTGGGCGGATTAGGATGTGGCTCGAGCTGTAGAGAGATGGGTTGTAAAGACGGCCGAACGTGTGTACGTATATAGTATAAAATTTGGTCGCATGAATGCGGATTTTAAAATTCCGTATATCCTAGTTGGATGATCCAAGTGAATCAGATAAAACGGACCATACTATGGTTTGGCGACATTCAATGAGCTTGAGAAATAAATCTCCGTTGATTCACTCGGTGTCGAAGCCTGTGGACTCACTTTGCGCGCGCTGATTCACTGACCGTAGACGTCTGCGTCCATATGCAGCTTGCTGAGCCAGTGTGTGGCGGCAGCGTGCTCGATGGTGCTGAGCATCGGGTTTGTTTCTCCCTCGTCATAGTACCTCGTATCCGGACGCAGATGAAAGTGATATGCAGACTCCGTGTACATCAGCCTGTGATTTTGCAGCAGAACGTGGAGTTCGTTCTGCGTTCCCAGGAGTGCACAGTGTTTCTCGCCTTTCGCGTGTATGACTGTCATACAGGTGTTGGGCATGTAGGCTGCAGCAAACTCGATGCCCTCGAATCGGTACACCCTGGCCGTGATCCGGCCTGTGAGATCTGTTTGCACCAGATCATACTTGACAGGGATCAGCGTCTCGAAGTGCTGCGTAAACCCCCAGTGCCCGATGTGGATCGTCGGAAGGGATGGATCCATATCCACCGCCAGTCCCGCGAGGTGGAACTGGTGGTCCTTTCCAAAGTTCCACTGCGCAAGGTTGACCACGCGCGGGTGGCGCTCTTGGATGTAGAGCTCCATCGCAGACCAGGGCAGCATCTTGTTCTCGATAACGTCCAGCACATACGCCCTTATGTGCGCAGGAACGCGCATGGATTCGAGCGCATCTAGCTCTCTGGACTGTTCCTGATCTACGACCGTATTCGCAAACAGGAACGCGTCCACGTCCGACATCCGCCGAAACATCTGGGCGAGCTCGGCCCGGATCTCCCGCGGCGTTTCTCTGAAGAAGCATGTGTCCTCGATCCCCGCCAGGCGCGCGGCGTCCTTTATCGACAAGATGCTGCAGTCGACGTGCCTCGTCCCGCCGTCGTTGGAGACGATGATGAACTCGAAGCGCGTCCCGTCGCCGGATGTGCCACGGTAGAGGTTGGATCGATTTTTTGCAGCGGCGCTCATTTGACGGTGCGGTGGGTATGCTGGAGGACTCGTTTATATACGAGGCCGAGCGAGTTTTGTACATGGTCGAACGAATCTGCTGGGCCCGAGCACAGCAGCGCGCTCCAACGACGCAACACTATATAAACACACCCCGTGCACGACGCTCCCCGGCAGTCGCCGATATGATGATGTCAGTTGTTGCGTTTCATTCCGCCGCGATGCCCTCGGTTTCCGATGCCGCCAAGACGGCCGCTGGTCCGCAGGTTCGGCGCCTCCCTGTTCGGGGCGTGCTGAAGCCGTATGCGGCCCCCAGCGTCTCGAAAACACCGGAGCACGAGTTCTGGTTCAACTACGCAGAGGACCCGTACACCGGCGAGCTGCCCGTAGGCAGGTACAAGGACATGTCCTCGCGCCGCGCAGCCATCGACCGCTACCATGCGGCCGAGGCGGAGCTCGCCGCCGTCCCCGCGCGCACGCCTCGGCTGGTTCTCGCCGTGGAGCGCGTGCGCCACTTTGCGATCGACGCCGCGCCCGACGCGATTCGCGCGGAGGAGGAGGCCGTTTCCTCCGTCGCCCTGCTGGACGCGGTCGCGCCGTATGCAGCGCGGGTGCTGGATTTGCTCCATGAGCGCTTCAGCAAGAACTCCTTCCACGAGGCGCAGGCGGCACAGATCGCTTACGTCTATGTGAAGCTGGAGGTCGACAGATGCAGGGCCGTGCTCGGGACGGCGGTGTTCATGGAGGATATGGTCGTCAGCGCGTTGGCGCAGACGGACGATCTGATCCAGCGGACGGAGGCGCGCCTCGAGCGTCTCGCTGTCCTCGCGCGGCCGCAGCACAACGTGCGCACGATTTTGAGGATGCGCGCCGATGCGTTTTTCTGGGAAGAGGAGGACGAGGCGGATTTCGTCGAGAAGGCGCTCACCCGCATCCCCGACGCGCTCACCCAGCGGTACCTCATCCGACGGGTTAGCTCGGGGGGGGGAGTGGGCCTCGACGCGACCGCCAGCAGCCTCTCGGCGCTCCGCGAGGTGGCGGCGGTGCTGACCCTCTTGCTGCCGTAGAGGCGCACGCGCGCACTGGTGCAGCCGATGCGTGTGTGTGTGTTGATGGTAGTGAAGGAGGGTATGAACTGTTCATCAAAATCGGAACATTTGGGGACAGCTAGAAACAGCTAGGAACTTAACAAGCTAGTCATACAGCATTTTATCGCTGTTAATATTTTTAATTTTATCTCTCACATAAAATTGGTTCAGTCCCACAATCACAAACGCATGTTATCAGTTCATTTTCCCTTCAAAAAATCATTCCAATTAAACACTTACCCACTTCTCAAAGCTAATGTGTGCTCCCATGCATGAAAAGCATGTGGCCCAGCGCTATTAGACTTCTGGGTCGCGCCGAGTTCCCACTTCCAAAGTGGTGAGCCGCGCTTTAGGGTGCTACGCTGGCATCCTAGGCAGTGTGCCGAAGGGTTGAGCGGAAACCGGATGGTCCGGTTTGTCCGTTCCCCAGTTAGCGGGTTGTTGGAATGTTTTACGCGCAGCGTAGAAGGATGCTGATCCAGTGCTGCTGTGGGTCTGTATTTAAGGTTGCCGTGCATTCGTGGACCGCATAGCCATATGAAGCGCAGCAGAAAGGGCGTGCCGATCGCCAGACGGCCTGCTGTTTACACTGTGGATGAGGAGGAGACGGATGGGGGAGGAGGCCTGTCCGCCCTGTTATCGGACGATCTCAGGCTCCTGAATGCGCGGGCCGCCGGCGTGTTGAGAGACATTGAGGACAACGTGAGCGAGTACGGCATCGTTGTGAGGCCGACGCCGAAGGGCCCGGGCAAATTTGCCACCAACGCGATCGAGGAGGAGGGCGTTTGCCTCGGCATCTATACCGGCCGGCTGCACCTTGCGGAAGCGCGCGTTCCCGACAACGGGAGGCACCTCGATCTGAAACCTGTCAACGGAACAAGGCTGTTCGTCGAAGGATCCGGTCCGTCCCGCATCAATGCTGCTGATTTTAACCATTCTTGCTGCAGGGCCAACGTTGCCTTCAGGTATCTTGCGTTCGAAGGGACCGCCCTTCAAGCGGTCATAGCCACCAACCTTCGGCGCATCGAGCCCGGCGAGGAGCTGCTTCTGGACTACGGCGACGCTTATTTTCGGCCGGGGGGGTCCAGGCCGTGCATGTGCGAGCCGGTGTGCCCGAAGGGCCGCTTCTTTGTGTGAGCTGCGGTCGTGGACGCTGCTGCGGCAGACGAATCGTGCCTTCTCTTCTTCGCCCATCCGCGTCCGGCGCTTTCGAGCTCGCGTTCGATCGCGGCGGCGAGCGTTTCGACGTCGTCGCTGCTGCCTAGATACTGGGCCAGAATGGTACTGAACGCTCTGCAGTCGTAGCATTTTTTGTCCTGCTGTTTGTGTGCGGCAAGGCGTGAGAGCGCAAAACGGGCGAAAAATAAATAAATACACGCGCAAAAAAATCATACACATTGACCCCACCTCCCCGCCGTACGTCCGCACCCTCAGCACGCGGTTGAAGTGGGCCATGCGGCGCTCGTAGCTGCGGGTGTCGTAGCGGGTGGTCCCTGCGCCGCGCGCGACGACGAGGCGGGTCTCGTGGGTGAGGTGCTTGCCGAAGACGGGGAGGTGGATCGTGCCGTCGAGGTACACCGTGTGCGCCTCGAGGTCCCACGGCAGCCGGAACTTGAGCATCGACGCCGCGGGGTCCAGTATCTCGTGCCAGCCCATCTGGCTCTGCATGTCGCGCTGGATGCGGAGCTGCTGGTCCCGGTCGGACTCGCCGCCGCTGCTGGCGCCGATGCGCACGTCGCTGATGAAGAGGATGCGCCGCTCGGCGTGCTCGCGCCTGAGCGTCTCGGCGAGGCGGTCGGTCATGAAGTCCTGGACGATCGCGATCCGGCCGTCGTCTGGCCGTCGTCTCCGCGCAGGCCGAACGGCATCGGATCCACCAGCACGAACCGCATCGACGGGAACATGGCCGCCAGCCGCGGGATGTGCAGGCCGGGCGCGGCGCCGGCGTAGATTGTTGTGGTGTGGGGTTCGTTTTTGTATGGGGTGAGGAATTCGATCTCGGAGAGCAGCAGTTTGAGCTGTCCTGCGTGTCGTACGGGCGGGGTTGGTTGGCGGGAGTACTGGGTTTCGTGGTTGTAGTTGAGGGTTCGCGTGAAATCGAGAT
>Ga0208260_1000165_pt1 | contig 26792 bp, 43 predicted proteins | sample CryBogCBH18Aug09_FD_184619 | JGI IMG/M metagenome (GOLD analysis project Ga0208260, IMG submission 184619) | Freshwater microbial communities from Crystal Bog, Wisconsin, USA - CBH18Aug09 (SPAdes) | ecosystem: Environmental > Aquatic > Freshwater > Lake | place: Crystal Bog, Wisconsin, USA...
CCTCCGGCAATCTGCTGGTGGGGTATACGTCATCAAACGGTTCATACAAACTTCAAGTAAATAGCCAAATATTTGCTACATCGTCAACCATTGCAACGTCTGATGCCAATTACAAAACTAATGTCACGCCGCTTACTGGCGCGTTAGACCTTGTAAGCAAATTAAATCCGGTTTCATTTAATTGGAAACAGCATCCGGTTCACGATTTTGATACACAAAACACAACGGTTGGGTTTTTGGCCCAAGAAGTGCAAACTGCATTGTCCGGTCAGGTTTATGTCAACAGCATAATTAAAGAAAGCGAAGTTACGCTTCTTGATAAAACCAAAGAGAAATTTCTTGGTATTGCGGAAGGCAACATGATTGCCATTCTTACAAAAGCAATTCAAGAACTTAAAGCAGAATTTGACCAGTATAAGGCCGCGCACCCATGACCTTAGACTGGCAGCAAATCGTTAACATCATCATTACGGCGGGGTTTGCTGCGGTAGGGTATTTCTATACTCAAATCGTCAATGAGCAAAACCGTGACCGCCAAATGATAAATGACATACGGGTTGATCTGCCTACAAAATATGTCAGCAAAGACGATCTTATGTCCCACTTAAACCGGATTGAGGCCATGCTGACAAAGATATTTGATAGACTTGAACAGAAGGTGGATAAATAATGGCTACCACCAGTAATAAGCAGTTAAACAAGCCAACATATAATCAGACATCGCCAACGTGGGATATCCCACTAAACGCGAATGCTGATATTTTGGATGCGGCCTTAGGCTCCACCGCCTCAGTTGCTTTGACGAATACAAATGTTACCCTTACATCTACCCAATGCCAAAATATGCGTATTTTGCTTACGGGTACTATTTCTACCAACATTACAATAACATTCCCATCAGAGGGCGGATTTTGGATTGTTTCCAATCAGACCATTGGCGCGTATTATATTACAGCAGCATCGGCTGGCGGCGGAAACGCTGTTATAATCAATCAAGGTTTTAACGTAACCGTATATTCTGATGGAACAAATATATTTTACGCCAACGACGGGCTAACATCTACCGCCGGGGCGGCAAACGGAATATTTTATTTGAACAATCAAGAAGTTACCGCTAATTATACAATACCATCAAATCAAAACGCCATGACGGCGGGGCCTATTACGATTGATGCTGGAGTTACAATAGTTGTTAATTCACCGTCTACTTGGACAATTATATAGGAGATAAAAATGGAAAATTTGAAATTGAACCTTAGCTTAACGGTTTCTGAAATTAATGTCGTACTTGCTGGTCTTGGAAAGCTACCTCTTGAGGCGGGCATTGCGGTGTACGAAAATATTAAAACCCAAGCACAGCCTCAGATTAATGCGGCTGAAACCGCATCATCTGCTCCCGCTCCTGTGGATACGCCCGCTCAGTAATGAAAGTAGGCAGTCGTGAACTATACGGATTATTTGTCTCAGATTTCTACTCTGGCAGTTGTCCCCACGACTGATCCTAACTTTTTGATCATTTTACCTCAGGCGATTAATTATGCCCAATTGCGTATGCAACGAGACATAGATTTCCTGTCAACACAGGTGTACGACTCAACATCGTACACCACCACCTCCGGCAACAATCTGGTCACTATACCTACGGCAGCGTTCATTACGTTGCAGACGATTCAGGTAAATAACAATGGCGTAAACTATCCATTGACCCCTGTGGCGAAGGAATATATCCAATCTGTATATAATAGTGTTGCCAGTTCGGGAGTTCCAAGTGTCTTTGCTGTGTATGGCGGTGATTCGGCCACGACTGGAAATACAAGCCAGTACATTCTCCTTGGGCCGTATCCTAACGCATCTTATTCATTAACTTTAACGGGAACAGTGCATTCCAACCCGTTGGGTGGACTGCCAAGCATTGCTTCTGTAAACACAATCAATACACAAGCAACGATTACGTTTTCTTCCGCTCATGGGTTAACGACAGGAAATACCGTTTATTTGGGCAACTTCAGCCCTTTATCGTACAATGGTTCGTATGCAATTTCAGTAGTTAACTCAACCGTTATCCAAATTACGTTGGGCGGCCTTTATGGAAACCCAACATCCATTGGTTATGCGGCCAACGGAAACAATGCCAATTTTATCTCAACTTATTTGCCGGATATGTTAATTGCGGCATCTATGATTTACATTGGCGGTTATCAACGCAATTTTTCATCAACGGGCGCTGACCAACAAATGCCTGTGAATTGGGAGCAGCAGTATCAGACGCTCCTTAAAGGTGCGATGGTAGAGGAGTATAGGAAAAAATTTCAATCCTCAGCCTGGGGATCGCAATCGCCTTCACCTATTGCTACACCGCCAAGGGGGTAACCTATGGCACGTAGTACGCTCAAACTGATTCCGGGAACGGATTTAATTGTAACGCCAGTTCTAAATGAAGCGGCGTTATCACAGACCAATTTGATTCGGTTTCTTCCAGACCGCAATAATTTTGGCTTGCCCCAAAAACTGGGCGGTTGGGTTGCATATTATAACTCCCCAATTCAATCTACCGTAAGGGCCTTAAAAGGGTTTGCGGATTTAGATGCGGTAAACCATCTTGCAATTGGCGCGACAAACGAATTGGCTGTTTTAACCAATGGCAGCTTATCCAATATTACGCCGTATATTTACACGGATAATCCAGCGCCAAATTATACAACTTCCGCAGGTTCTTCCACAGTAACCGTTAGTGACTCTAACATCACTACGTCTAATTTAGATTATGTGGAATTTGTTACCCCTGTGTCTGTCGGGGGAATTGTCTTAACAGGTCCATATAATACAACTTTTGTATCCAGTTCATCCTATACGATAACAGCAGGTTCTGCCGCTACTTCCAACGTATCAAATGGCGGGTCTGTTTATGCGTTTACATCCGGATCTGGATCTCAAGTTGTCTCATGCAATTTTCCTAATCATGGATATAGCATTGGAACATCGTTTTATATTGGCGTTTCAACCAGCGTAGGTGGAATAAATTTATTTGGACTTTATACGGTTTTATCCGTTACTGATGCAAATAACTTCACGTTTAATTCTGGAACCACAGCAACATCTACAACTGGCCCCGTTTCAATTAATGCGGGAAACGTAAACATTAATTATTATGTTACGGGAAACCCTCAAATCCAAGGTTCTGGGTTTGGTGTTGTTAGCCAGTCTTTTGTAAATGGCTCTATTTCTGGAACACTTTTAACGGTCGCATCATTTGCCTCAGGTGTTCCATTATCTGTTGGAATGACAATTACGGGATCAGGTATTGCGTCTAACACGGTTGTCACCGCTTACGGAACGGGCAGAGGCGGCGCTGGAACTTATACGGTAAGCATCAGCCAAACCGTATCATCTACATCAATAACAGGTACGGGAAGTTATGGATTCGGTGGATTTGGTATAGGCGTTTCGTTCTCTTCTTCTTTACCGGGGTCGCCAATTACGGCTGAAGATTGGTCTTTGGACAATTTCGGTCAGGATTTGGTTGCTTGCCCTGCTGGCGGCGCTATTTATTATTGGCAGCCTAATGGTTCGTTTTTGAACGCGCAATTGCTTGGTTCGCAAGTTCCGCTGGTCAATGATGGAATATTTATCGCTATGCCACAGCGTCAAGTTGTTGCGTGGGGTAGTTCATTTACGCTTCAACAAGACCCTCTTTTGATTCGCTGGTCTGATGTTTCCGATTTTACGACGTGGATAGGAACCGCTCAAAACCAAGCAGGTTCTTTCCGCATACCTACGGGTTCCAAAATTGTAACTTGCGTTCAGGCGGCACAACAAGGTCTAATTTGGACTGATTTGGACTTATGGTCCATGCAGTATATTGGTGCGCCTCTGGTTTATGGGTTTAACAAGATCGGTGCAAATTGCGGCGCTATTTCCCGCAAATGTGTTGGTCAATTAAACAACACTATCTATTGGATGTCTCAAAAGCAGTTCTTTATGAATGCTGGCCAAGGTCCCCAACCAATGCCTTGCCCTGTTTGGGACGTTCTTTTTCAAAACCTTAATACGATGTCTCAAAAGCAGTTCTTTATGAATGCTGGCCAAGGTCCCCAACCAATGCCTTGCCCTGTTTGGGACGTTCTTTTTCAAAACCTTAATACGGGAAGCGATGCTAATGGCGTACCGTACACCCAACATATTCGTTGCGCGGTTAATAGCCAATTTAATGAAATAACTTGGTATTACCCATCCGTTAATAGCACGAACGGGGAAAATGATTCTTATGTCAAATTTAACATGTCAATCAACCAATGGGACTACGGTTCTCTTGGCCGTACTGCTTGGATTGATCAATCTGTGCTTGGGCCTCCCATTGGTGCTGGGACTGATAATTATTTATACCAGCATGAAATAGGAAACGATGCTGCATCCGGCACTCGGGCGGTCGCGATGAACTCTTCATTCCAAACGGGTTATTTTGAAATAGCTGATGCGGACAACATCATGTTTGTTGACCAAGTTTGGCCAGACATGAAATGGGGAACGTATAGCGGTAACCCAAATGCAACCGTTCAAATGACATTTTATGGGACTAATTATCCGGGGGATACCCCAATTGTTTACGGGCCGTATCCTATGACGCAACAAACTGAATATATTTCCACCCGTATTCGGGCGCGTTTGATAGCAGTTAATGTATCATCTAATGACGTAGGCACATTCTGGCGGCTTGGCGGCATACGCTACCGCGCAAGTGCAGACGGAAAATATTGAGTAGGAGGTTTCCATCGCATCCTTAGACGACCTGTTATCCGCCCAAAAGAATGGTGTTGTAGCCCTTAACTCAATCGCAAACTATGACGGTTTGCGGACGGGGTATTATGGTTCAAAAAATACCAAAGAAATAGCAGCCGCTACCACTCAGGTGATAAAATCTTCATCTGGTTGGTTGGCGACAATTTCCGTCATAGCCGCAGGTTCTACGACTGGCTACATTTACGATACCAATAATTCCGGTTCACTGACGGGCAATAGGATTTACGCTATCCCGTCTTCTTTGGGGATTGGTATATACCAAATACAGATACCATTTGCGACGGGGCTTACAATTGTGACGGGAACAGGGTCAATTGTTTCCTTGACATATACCTAACAGGACTATCGAAATTTTAAATTTTAGTGTAAATATTTGGGATTAAGGAGACTAACATGGCCGGACAAGATCATATTTCCCACGCAGACAGGATTTCCCGTGAGAAATCAAGACCTTGCCACGTCGGTCTTATCACGATGGCGGTGGGTGGAAGAACCGATCACATTCCTATGAATGTGCTGGAGGGATCGTATGTTCTCCCCGCTGATATCGTATCAGGCTTAGGCGAAGGTAATACTTTGGCCGGATCCAAAATGATTGATACAATGTTTAAATCAGGCCCTTTTGGCGTAACAAGCAAACCCGCGCAAATGTCCGCCCCTAAATATCCAAACCCTATGGTTCCCGGATCCGCATCCGCCACATCGCCTTTTGGGATGAGTACAATGAGTTCAACACCCCAAATGGGTGGATTACCTCAAAAACAGGCCGCAAGCGGCGGCCCTATTATGTCTGGTCATTACCGCCCGGTTCCAATTGTCGCTGCTGGCGGGGAATATGTTGTTCACCCCGATGTCGTTAAACGGCTTGGCGGTGGCGATATGAACAAAGGCCATGATTATCTTGATAATTTCGTTAAAGGCGTTCGGCATCACTTGGTGAAAACGCTATCCAAACTTCCCGGCCCGCGCAGAGATTAAGGATTATTAATGGATTATAATGTCCGGTTAGCTGCCCCAGAAGACGAAGAGGCGATTTTGAAACTCCTTATGCTCATGCATGAGGAGAATGGTCTGTTTGAAATGGACTATGAAGCCGTTCGTGATATGGTTAAAAAGGTTCTTAACCGCGAAAACGGCATTATTGGCGTTATTGACGGTGAAAACGAAATTGAGGCCGCCGTTTGCTTGGTTATCGACAAACTTTGGTACGCTAAAACATGGTGTTTAAACGATGTTTTTAACTTTGTTGCGCCGCAACATAGGCGTTCAACACGGGCGAAATCATTAATTTCTTTCGCTAAAAACTATTCTGACATGGTTGGTATTCCACTTCTAATGGGAATCGTTTCCAACGTTAGAACAGAAGCAAAGATTAAGTTGCTGGAACGGCAAATGCGTAAAGCGGGTGCCTTTTTCATTTATAATTATGGTGGTGAAGCCCACGATAATCACGCGCATTAAAGGATAATACGATGGGTTCGTTGTGTGGTGCATTATTTGGTCAGTCTCAATCGACGACTTATCAGCCTCCAGAAGCGGTAAAGACTGCTGTTACTAATATATTAAATTCGGCTGCAACGCAGTCCCAACAGCCATACCCACAATACACTCCAGACACTTCCGCCCAATATATGAACTATGTTCCGGGCTTAGTTGCACCTATGACGCCAAATCAATATGGCGCTGGTCAATCAATTTCAGATTTGCAGGGTTATACGGACCCATATTTTGGGGCGGCAACTGGACTTTCCGCCGCTGCTGCTACGCCAATTCAGCTTCAGCAGTATAACCAGCAGAACATGAATCAATATATGAACCCATTTCTTAATAATGTGGTGAGTTCTGCTGTCGCAAATATTAACCAAACAAATGCCCAACAGCAGCAACAAGCGTTGGGCAGTGCAATTGGCCAAGGTGCTTATGGCGGTGATCGCGCTGGTATCGCTCAAGCAGAATTGGCACGTCAGCAGAATTTGGCTAATAACGCGACAATTTCTAACCTTCTCAATACTGGGTTCAATCAGGCCCAAGGTGAGTTTAATACTCAACAGCAAGCACAGGCTAATGCTCAATTGCAGAGCCAACAGCTTATGAACCAGTCTGGAATTAATCTTGCTAACTACGGCACCCAAGGCCAGCAAGCTGCATTGCAACAAGCTCAGGCTCAATATGGCTTTGGTACCGCAGAACAACAGCAGCAACAGGCAAATCTTTCTACCGCCTATCAACAATATCTTAACCAACAGATGTATCCTTACCAGCAACTCAGTTGGTATTCGCAATTGGCATCCGGCGCTGCGCCAGCAATGGGTGGTACTACGACTGGATATAGCCCAACTGTCAGCCCTGCTGCGGGCGCTCTTGGTGGGTTGTCTACGATTGGTGCGCTTGCAAATCCATCAATGCAGTCCGGTAATGCATTATCTTACGCAAACGCTGGTTTAGGAGCATTGGGTAACATTGGTGGAAGCATATTCAGCGCGTTTGGTTTAAAAGATGGTGGCCGCGTTGGGCATGCAGAGGGCGGTCGTGCAAAATATGCTAATGCAGGGGCGGTTTCTGAAAGCCCCGTCACGCAAGCGTATAATGATTATGTAAATTTGGCTAAATCTGGCACCGCCACAAAATCTCAAATAAACGCGGCTTACCAAAATTATTTACGCTCTTTCCAAGGCGCTACACCTCCTTGGAAAGGGGGCGCTACAACTACAACGCCAACCACACCAACAGCTCCAGCACCCATTACAACCCCAACAACGGGTGCCGTAGATAATACCACCAAAGTTGGCGGCGGTGGTGGGGCAACAACTCCTAATGGCGGCGGCGATGGCGGCGGTACTGTAAGCCCAATTTATAATGGCAACGGGGTTGTTACGGGGCGCGGGTCACTTGCTGGTCCCGGCGCTTCCGGCGGCCCAACTGATGATAATGGAGACAATCCCCGTGCTGGGGATACTCCCGGATTTGGCACGGGTGGCGACAACACTGTTGGCGGCGGGGGTGGATACGGCATTAATCAGCAAAAGGGTGTTCTGTCCGGCCTTATTGGTGGTGTTGACCCAGCAACGGGCGCTCAAACTGGTATTGCTGGTGCTGTAAATGCTTTATTAAAGGGCAACAGTTCGGGAACGATGAATGCTGTTTTAAATTCAAGCAACCGCGTTGCTGTGGACAGCAATGGAAATCCATTCCTTAGGGCGGATGGAACGCCTTATCCGAACACGACCAGCGGATTAACGGCGCAAGAATATGCGGATAAGTTTGCGAACGGAGACCTAAACAATGTAAGCGCCCGCATTTCAACGATTAACGGTGCGCCACAAATTGATTACTTTGTCGCAAGTGCAACTCCGGGTATTTTAAGCGCAGGATCGGTTCCCGCAACTCAATTATCGCCAACTGTTGCTCCAGTTCAGCAAACAAATCAAACTGATACTTCTGCAAATACGTCCAATATTACTGACCCATTGGCTGGCGGCGCTGATCTTGCAACCACCAAAGTAGCGCCAACTACGACAATTGATTCTGGCGGTTACAGTGGCATTCCCGCCAACAGCACAAGTTTATCTGCCTTGCAACGCCAACAAGAATTGGAAGGTACTCTTCCGGCTGGATTATTGGCGGCTACTTCGCAATTAGAAAGCTCCAACAATCCTAATGCCTCCAACGGCAATTCTGTTGGGCTGTATGGGTTCATGCCTACAACGGCGACTGGCCTTGGCCTTGTGGATCGAACTGATCCTACTTTATCTACGATTGCGGCTGGAACTGGTTATGGACCTATTATAAACTCACTACAAAATGCGGGGATTCAAAACCCATCTGCTGGCCAAGCTTACCTTGGTTGGCAGCAGGGCGCGACGGGGGCAAAAGCCTTGCTTACTGCACCCGATGGGACAAGCGCCGTTCAGGCGCTTATTAGTGCTGGCGTTGATCCTGATAAGGCGCAAGCAAGTATTGCGAACAATGTTCCCAAAGGCACGGATCCCAATATCAGCGCCGCTGATTTTTCAAAAATGTGGGTGGATAAAGCAAATGCTGCTGCGGCGGCTGCCGCAAACGCACAAGCGCCGTCTGCGCCTATTATTCCATCCGCTCCACTTCCACCCACTCAAGGTGATCAGAATTACACTGCTACACCCGTTCCAGTTCAAACAGACCTTAGTTATCTGCCAATTCAACAACCAGACACAAGCGACTCCGCGACTGGCCCCGGTGGCATTTTTGGTGGTGGCTCACAAACATCCGCAACTGGTGTTGGCGGAATTTTTGGTTCAACACCAACATCTTCTGGCGTCCTTCCTTCCGCTTCACAACAGGATTATTCAATTAATACGCCTCCCGGTGTTGTTAACGCTGCCGATCCTACTACGGTTGGGAACGGTCAAGGAAACATTCAAGGCGTCATTCCAGAACCCGTTCCGGCCCCAGAACCTGCGTCTTCTGGGGTTCTTCCTTCAGCCACAGGACAGGGCGGGATATTTGATAACAATCCAACCACAACTGCTATACCAAATCCTCCTGTTGTTGAAACGCCAGCTATGTCGGATCAAAACACAGCATTGGCTTCCGCACCTGCTCCAGAACCCGCTCCAGAACCCGCTCCAGAACCTGTATCTGCTCCGGATAATAGCAGTAATGATAACAGTAGCAGCAATGATAGCGGAGGGGGCTATTCTCCTTCTCCGGGAAGCGCAGAAAGCAGTTCCAATTACACTGGTGGTTATGGTCCTCCCGGTGGCGGTGGTGATGGCGGCGGTGGCGGCGGCGATGGCGGCGGAGGCGGCGGCGATCACGATAGCAAGCGTGGTGGCCGAATCAATTCGCATCATAACCATTACGCTCAAGGTGGCGTCACGCCTATTTCTATGGAATATGGCCTCCCAACTGAAAACGACATTGCGCAGATGGCGGCTGATTTTGCTGGTTCCGGCGCTGGTACACTTTCTATGCAGGGCGAAGCTTTGGGCGCAAAGGGCATCCTCCCCGCAACAAAATCGAAAAAGGGTGGCCGCATCCATGCGCGTTATGGCCAAGGCATAACGGCTCCAGATGATGATCATATCGCTGGGGATGATTCTTTCTACGATTCGGACGATGATGAAGCGGATACCAGCTATCTTCCGATTGAAAAGCCAGTGCCTTTCTCCCAGCGCGGATTTGCTGTTCCTCAGGTTTCCCCATCTGGATTGCCGCCCTCGTATAGAGATAGGCACCCAGAAGAATTTTCTTCACCTGAGCAGGAGCAAGCGGATTTGGATCGCGCCTACAATGTAGGCAAAACAATTATGGGTCGTATGGGTGAAAGCCCAGATGATGTTGCGTCCCGTGTTAAAACTGAAATGGCAACGCCAATAAGGGCGGCTGGAACTTATACAGCCCCTTACGACCGTTCCTTATCCAAGCCGGATGAGGGCGGTGGCGATAACGTTGTTCAGACCGCTGCTAAGGTAGCTTCCGAAAAAACAAAACCAACAACTTCAGCAACGACGGACTCATCCGGTTCTAATGCTGGTGTCACTAAGTTGGATTTGTCTAAAATGGATCAAGCGCCTGAACCCGCTCAAACATCGGCAAAGTCAACTGGCCCGCAAGTCGCTCAAGATATGACGCGCACACAATCCGACGCACCACAACCGGGCTTTGGATATATCGCGCCTCCTCCAGAGGACATGCGTAATTTCTTCGGCTTTAATTACGGAATGGGTTTGTTGTCCGGGCAAAATATTGCGGCTGCGGGTGATGCATTCGCCAAGAATGTTATGGCGCAACAAGAACAGCAACGCGCTACGATGACTTCTCAAGCGCAAGCTGCCCAAGCGTATGGTTCCGCTCAATCTTCTCAAGCGACCGCTGGTAAAACACGGGCGGAAGAAGAAATGTTACGTATCAGGCCAAATATTTTTGGTGGAGATGCATATCTTTATGCGGGAACTCCAGAAAATCCCGTCATTAAAACAATCCCTATGGGTTCTGCTGGGCAATCACAAGTAGCAACCAAGCCGACCGGATTAGGTGACGCAATTGATTCTACATTAGATAATTATGGCGCAAATTTCAGACGCATGAATGAACAAAAGTTTATGCAGAAACCGGAAACGGCAGCCCAATATCAAAGTGAATTTATGAGAGAACAGCAAGAAGCTGCAAGGGTTGCAGCGGCAGCAAACGGTGGATTGGGTGATTTAAAAACAATGGCGCAAGCTTTGACATCAGCCGAAGGTGCAAAACTTGGGATGGGTGTTGGATCACAATTAGCAAACTCTGCGCGTAGAATTGCTTATTCCACAGCAAGGGCTTTGGGATATGACGGTCCTTCGCCAGAAAGTGATAATCCAGTTGTCGCTCAACAGGAACTTAATAAAATTCGCCAGTTTTTGGCTAACGCACAAGTTGGATCAATTACGCATAATGGTGCGGCAAGGCTTGTTGAAGCAACAGCCAATGCTCAACCAAATGTGGAATTGGAATCCGAATCCGCGAATAAACTTTTCACCAGTTTAGCGCGACAGAGCGTCATGGGTCGTGACTATCAAAAAATAGTTAACGCTTATGGTGCGAAGACGGGCGGCATGGGTACGGATGTTCAACAAGCGTATCAAAATGCGATGCCAACTGATAGATACAACCATGAGCAAGATGTGCTTGAAACGCTTGTCTCTCCACAAAATAGTTGGAAAGATAGCAACGGTAAAACGCACAATTTGGTCACGGATTTATTGGATGGAACAAGAACAAAAGCACAGTTTGATGCTAAGGTTTCTGAATATTTCTCTAAAAAATATCCTGACATTTCAAACTTATCGCGGTGGTTGGTGAATTAAAATGGCTGACGATCAATCGACGGATCCTTTTGATGCTGTAATGCAACGTAGTCCTGTTGGGCAGATAAACTCTTCTCAACAGGCTGAGGATCCTTTTGATGTTGTTATGTCTAAAAAACCAACCGACTCAACACAAGAACCCTCACCCCCTACGGATGAATATGAGCAGCGTATCCAAAAATTTATGCCGGAAGCGCAAAAAAGAGCCGCTGCTTTAGGAACTTTAGGCGGTGTAGAGGCTGGTATTTATCGTATTCCAATTGTCGGTGACATCGCATCTGAAATTGGAGCGGACATTTCCGCTGCCCTTCCATCGGATATTTCTGAGGCGGAAGGTGCGACTTATTCTGAGCGCCGTCAAAACATTAAAGCGGGAATGGAAGCGACAAGACGCGCTCTTGCGGGGCAGCATCCTTATATTTCAACGGGTGCGGAAATAGCGGGTGGATTAGCGTTACCAGCGGGTGGTATTGCTGACATTGCGGAGGCCGCTACAGGGTCGCGCTTTGCGGGTCTGGCAGCGGAAGGTGCTGGGTATGGGGCTGGTGCTGCTGCTGCATCAAAGATTGGTACTACGCCAGAATCTGAACAACCAAGCGTTGGTGAATCCGCTCTTATAGGCGGCGGATTAGGCGCGGGTCTTGGGCTTGCGGGATCAGCCATTGGAACGGTCGCGGAAAAGTTTGCCCCTGACTGGATGAAAGCAATGGGCAGCGGCAAAGACAACTTCCAGCTTAGGGAATTTGCGAAAGCCTACGATCAGGATGTTAAATCCGGCAATGTCAAAATGACGTTTGACGATTATCAAAAAGCTATGGAACAGGGTCAGCCCGTATTGGTTACGGATCTTGGCGGCCCAAATGTGCAAGCCTTCATTAAGCGCGCTTTCCAAGATCAACCAGAGTTGGCTGATGATTTCCGCCAGACTTTAAGTTCGCGTCTTCAAAATGGCTCACGTCGTTTTACTGATTTTGCACAAGATATGACCGACAGCGATTTGAATGCTGATCAAATTTTAAAACAAGCGAAGAAAGTCGCGCAGGAAGAAAAAAACAATGCATATGCGAAAGCGTATGATCCAGACAATGCGCGGGGAGCATGGGATAAATCGTGGAACAATTACATTAATCTTCCTGAGGTTCGTCAAGCCATCATAAAAACAGAAGATGAACTTGCGCGGGAGGCAGATTACGAAGCTGCTGCTAAGGGCATGGAGTATGGGCAAGCACAAAAAATTGAAAGCCCATTTGTGACTAAAAACGTTATTTCGGGTGGAAAGCCCGCTGAAATGTTTGAATTTACTAATCCTGATGCGGTTAATGCTAAGTATTTGGATTATTTCCAGAGAAATTTAAATGACATCATTGATGATCTGCCGGGCAGCACCCGTGGCGGTGTAAAATCAAAGTTGATTGATTTCCGCCGTAATATTGTTGATTCACTAACAGACCCGGACAGTAAGCTTTACAACGCCGCATACGCAAAAGCTTTTAACTCTACCAATCTTTTCCGTGGGGAAAATGATGCTTTTACGTTTGGTTTAAATTTCTTTGGCAGCCGTCGGAGTGCGTTAAAATCTTCGCAAATCCAAAATGCAACATCGCAGATGACGGATCAGGAGAAGAACTTATTTACTCAAGGCGTCATGGCGGACATGCTTTCTAAAGCCCGCAATTCTGATGGGTCAATTAATTCCCGCGCTTTGCAGACTTATTTCACGCCGGGACCAATGTATAATGCATTAAAGAACGCTATGGATCCCGTGCAGTTAGGTGATTTGCAAAGGTTCGCCAATACGGAGTCTGTTATTTCTGATGCGGTGCAGCAAGCCCGTAGATTGGGCGGCTCACAACAACGGGTCACGCATGATTTAGAAACGATTATCGCGTTTCAAATGTTTCATGGGTTAGGGTTGGCCCGTATTATTGCCCAATTCGGCAACCATTACCTTGGAGATAAATACGCACGTAGTTTGATTTCAAAATTAACATCAAATGATTCGTCGCAAATTCGCGATGCGTATGATGAAATTTCAAAAGATCCCACCGCACGGGCTGGTATCTCACGCATGTTAGCAGTTTTAGCTGCTCAAGGCGGTCTTGGTTCAGCAAATGTTGTAGGACGAAAGGATGGGGGGAAAGTTGGGAAAAGAAAATCTTCGCGGCATCCCGCCAGTATGATTCCGGGAACTCATATTATTACCGCGAAAGTGGGTGAACCTGTATTTAGCGGGAGAGCGTGATGGACGAAGAAAATCAAAACGGGATCACCGCCTACCACGGCTCCCCGCATGATTTTGAACAATTTGACACGTCCAAGATCGGCACGGGTGAAGGCGCACAATCGTATGGGCATGGGCTGTATTTTGCTGAAAATGAACGTGTAGCAAAAGGATATAAAAATAATTTATCTCCTACGCTTAAAGCACCCGATACCATAGACTCATTGCATAAACGTATTGGGCAAATGGCTCTTACCTTCGGCGATAATACTCCAGAAGGGGCTATTGCATGGTTGGATAAACATAAAAATGGGGCGGGTCATACGGCTCCAGCTATGACCGCAGAAGCTGTTTCTGCTGTTAAAAAACATTTTGAAAACGGAGAATTTCTCCCCGGTGGCCACATGTACGAGGTCGCCATCGACGCGCATCCTGATCACTTTTTGGATTGGGATAATCCAGTTGATTTACAACCATCTCATATTCAAGATGCAGTTTTTGATACTTTAATGAGCGCCCACGAAAAGGCGGGAAATAAAAAATTTATGATTGGTTCTTTTAGAGGGCCAATTAAGGATGAAGAAAACAAAAAGCATTCGCGTTGGGATACTTTGTCTGGCGGTGCAGTTCATAATATGCTTTCAAAAGTTTTTGAACCAGAAGAACTTTCCCGCTCTTTGTCAGCAAATGGCATTCATGGAATCAAATATCTTGATGAACAATCAAGAGAAAAGCGATTTGGCACCCACAACTACGTCGTCTTCGACCACAACCGCGTGAAGGTTAATCGTAAGTACGAGCAAGGCGGAATTGTTCATCGCGCTGAAGGCGGTAGCGTATTGGATGACGCGCCTACCATCGAAATGCCGCATTCTTTACAAGAATTGCAAAACTGGAAGAAAACACATCCAATTGTTCCTCAGCCGTCTTCTATGGATAATGTCTTTACGGGCCGCGCATCCGGCATTGAAGGGCAGCCGCCATTAGCAATGCCAATGAATTTGGCGGAGTTACAAGCTTACAAGCGCCCAATACGTGCGACAGGTGGTCGCATCCCTAACGCCGATAAACTTTTCAAAGAAGCGAAAAAAGAATTAGATAGTCACACAAAGCCCATGCTTTCGGTGGATGATGACGCAATTGTTCATGCTCTTCGGATTGCTCAGGGACGTGTGTAATGGATCCATTTACGCTCATAGCGGGTGCAACCGCCATCTATAACTCCATCAAGTCCGCCGTGGATTCGGGCAAGGATGTGATGGAGACTGCGGAGAAGGTGGGTAATCTTTTCAGTAAAGTTGCCCAAATCGTTACGATTGCGTCAACGCCGCGCAAAAAGAAAATGTTCCAGTCTCAGGCGGAGTTTGAGGCGGAGGCGGTTAAGATTTACGCCGCCAAGGCCAAGGCCCAGCAGATGCAGTTGGATGTTAAGAACATGTTTGTGGGTCAGTACGGCCCTGCTGCATGGGAAGGCATCCAGCGGTCTGTCATTGAGATGCGGAAAGAGGCTGCACGTCAGGCGGCTGCTGCGTTAAAGGAGCAAGAAGAAAACCGCAAGGATTTAATTATGGTTAGCAGCATCGTTGGTTTTCTGGTAGTAGGTATCGGTGCAATTGGCATTTTCCTCATGATAACGGTGAAATAAGATGGACATTCTTAAGACCTTTGGACCATTGCTTGGTTCAGTTGCCCCAACTATCGCGACGGCATTGCTTGGACCTGTTGGTGGCATGGCGGTTAAAGCTATATCAAATGCCCTTTTTGGTCATGAAAATGGCACTGAAGACGACATCATGTCGGCTCTTGCTAATCCAACAGGTGATCAGTTGGCGGCCCTGAAAAAGATTGATGCGGACTTCAAAGTTCAGATGAAGTCGTTGGACATTGATCTGGAAAAGATATCGGAGGAAGACCGTGATTCAGCCCGCCAGATGCAGATCGCTACCCGTGACTGGATTCCCCGTGTATTGGCGGTAGGCGTCACGCTGGGCTTCTTCGGCATCATTGCGTACATTCTGCACTTCGGTCTGCCCGCCACTGGTGGTGAGGCTCTCCTAATGCTTATCGGCACTCTTGGTACGGCGTGGACCAGCGTCATGGGCTTTTATTTCGGCTCATCCGCTGGCTCTAAACAGAAAACTGATGCGCTTACTGCTTCTTTAGGAAATAAACAGTGAAAGATAATTTTGATCAATGTTTAGCCTTAGTCTTGAAGGAAGAAGGCGGTTATGTTAATGATCCCCGCGATCCGGGGGGTCGAACGAACCACGGCGTTACTCAAAAAGTATGGGAAGATTGGGTCGGTCATCCGGTGACGGAAGACGACATGAAAAATCTTTCTGTTCAAGATGTCGCTCCCCTGTACAAAAAAAATTACTGGGATAAGATAAATGGCGACGAACTTCCTCTTGGCATTGACTATGCCACTTTTGATATGGCTGTTAATAGTGGGGTAACCCGTGCAGCAAAAACCCTTCAGCAGGTATGCGGTGTGGGTCAAGACGGACAAGTCGGACCCGCCACAATTGCGGCTGCTGAAGAGGCAAACGGTCGTGAAATTGCAACAAGAATTTGCGAAGCACGGTTGGCTTTTCTCCAAGGACTCCCCACTTGGCCCACCTTCGGAAAAGGATGGGGTGGACGTGTCTCAAGGGTTGAAAACTTAGCATTTAAAATGGTAGAATAGAGGCGGCGCGGTTATTTCCTTCCTGCGCCACCTCCCTGACTTGGGGCCGATCAGTTTCGGGGCTGGTCGGCCTCCTTTTCATTCGCAATAGTGATGATGTATTTACAGCTTTGAACGACGGGGAGATTAGTCCCGTTGTTTTTGTAAATCCTCTCACTATCGATCCACTGCAACTCCTTCAGACCTTTTAAAGCGCGAATCACTACCGCCCGATTCATGGCGGTTGCTTCTGCTATGTCCTCCAGTGTAGCTACAAATTCCTTTGGGCCGTAATGATCCAAAATGCGGAGCATTAAAAGCTGCTCCCTCATCCGTGCATTACTGGTCCAAATGACTGTCTGGATCATTTCATTTATATTCATCTACCGTACCATGGGTTGTGTTGGGTATTTTAGGACGCCCTAAGGATGGGTTCGTCTGTGACCTTACCTGCGTATTAGGCCAAGTCCAGATCTCCCCGCTGGTGTCCTGAATGCATACCCACATCAAATGATGCTCTTCCCCGTAATCAATGAGGAAGTGCGCCAATGCTGGCCCTTTGGGGGTCAGCAGAGGCAGGGTTGGGTTCAATTGAATGATCAATTAAATTGCTCCTTACCCGCTTCAAGCAGGTGCTTCAGGTAGTCCTGAGTGATTCCCTTAACTTTTTTAAAAGTTACGTCCAAGGTGTTATCATCAAGGACTTCACGGTTCATCATGCACGTAATCAGCATCAGCGCGATTGAATGGATAATGATTGCGTCTGACATTTTGTCCGTGACCGTTCCATCCTTGATCATATCCATCGTGGATTCATTGATCGCGTAGGACAACTTGTCCGCCAGTGGGAAAGCGTGATCGTAGATGTTCTCTAACGGACTTTCTTTTTCGTCTGGGTTAAAACCCTCTGGTAATATTAAAGCCATTTCAAATCCTATCCTTGCTGCTACGCTGCATAATGTAATGATATTCTGCGTGATGCTTTGTCCAGCTTGGCGCTTTCCGTTGAGCCAAATAAACAAGACCCCGTTCTTTCATGGCCCAAACATAGTTAGCCATTTGAGACAATTCAGAATTACTATTGCCCCTGTCTTTGATTAGCCACCCTGTATAATAGGTGGTTTCATCTCCTTTTTTGGCATCAGAAATCCAATCTGACACCGCGTTGATAGTCATCATTTTTCATCCCTCCTGACTATAGTTCCGTCTAATTTACGTTTGAATTCGGACTTTTTACCAAAAGGTAACGGCGTCCGAGATACGTTAACTCCAAGGTGACGTGCTTCGCGCCTCTTAGCCTTTGCAATTTTACCCACGTCATCAGTCGTTTTTGTTCTATGGCATTTAATATGGGCCAATTCCCAGTTAGCCTCAATATCTTCCCCGCCCATCGCAAGAGGAATTCTATGCTCCAACTCCCAAGCCTCTCCAACATTTATCTTACCTCCACATATGTGACAGACCCCGTCATGTTTTTGGAACAGGGCTACCCGTTTTTTCGTCGATATTGACGCTCTTTTTACCACGGCAAGTCTGAGTCCAATGCGTCCTTAATGGAGGACGTTGGCTTGGGGGCAGGACGTGGCGCATTAGGGAATGAACCCTTTGCCTCTGGCGGCTTCGCTTCATCGCCCATCCGTCCGGAAATGAACGTATTCCCGTTCTTAGATGTTTTATTCCACAACGCGATCTCATAATCCTTGCCTTGGATATGAATCGTACCCCGCCAGTCAGGCTGAGTGTCTTTCGTCTTACGGTCGTTGGCGAACAATGTTACGTCGCCGTGTTTCTTTTCCCACGCCATTTTATTTACCTTTCAGTGCGCTTTGTGCAATTGCTTTTTGATGTTTAGTTGCTTTACGGTTCTTTGTAATAGCACCCAATTTACCCCGCATTGACCTTAATTTGTCCCGCAAAAGAATATTATCGGCCATTGCTTTTAACTCTTCTTTTGAAGCCATTTTAACTCCATGTATCTACAATGTTGAAACCAAGCATTTGTTCTACCTCATGTAGCAGTTCATACTGGTTTATTTCTGGTATTACTTCTTCCGAAATTACATCCAAGGCATTCTCAAAGAATTTACGGAACTCTTCTTGATCCATAGCGTTAAAGCTGATGGATTTTGCAACCCACCAAACTTTATCGTCATGGAACCTTACCTCTTCCACATACCCAAGGCGTATCTTCAACCAAAGTAGTAGTTGCTCCGGCCTCCGGTATGTATCGTGGTTCTCACAAATCTTCTGGATCAGCGCCCAGAAGAACCTATGTTGCTTGCTACTACGGGGGCGGCTTATCGTAACGGATAAGTCTTTCCCCGTAGGGAACTCCAACAAAGCACCTTCGTCCGCTAAGGAGCAAGGTTCCAATTTGCTCCCATTACGGCGGACATAAATAACCTCAGCCATTGCCTTTCAGTTCGTCCCTGCGTGACTTGTAATAGTCTTGCAATTCTTTGCGATGGGTAGGGAGAAGCATTGCGATCTTATCTTTGTTCTCCGTTGCCCAATCAGATAATTGCTGACCGTCTTCGCACATTTCCATAGCACCCTTGATCACGCCCATCAGATTTTCACTATCTTTCGGAGTAAGGCCGGGTTCCATTTGCTTTGGCGCTACCTTGCCCTTTACGGGTGTCGTCTCAGCCGCCTGAGCAGCGTTGCCATCGTCATCGTCTTCACCCGCGACACCGACTAAGCCAAACAGGGCATAGCGGCGGGCGTAGGTCATTGCGGAACCCATCTCTTGTGGGCGTCCAAAACCACCAACTGGATAATCCGATTCAAGCCATTGTCCACTCTTGTGAACAATACGGGTGTTAAGGATTATTATACTATCCACTACGGACGTGCCTTGGATAAACGCCAACCCATGCTTTGCGTAGCATTCACGGATTGCATCCAGACCGTCAGAGAGGTCCACGTAGCGGGATTTAAAGTGCGGGTTGATCTTGTTCTTAGGCGGGTTCTTCAATGCACCCTGTGCGGCGGCTAAAGCTGTTGACAGGGCATCAATTTCTAAACTGGTCTTCATAGTTTTTCCTTTCAATTTGCTTTTTTATTTGGGTTGCTGTTGGTTTGGATGGGCCAAAGAACACCGTGGGCATTCCCGCCATCTATAGATATTTCCTGAACTTGATCAGGGTTTTTCAATTGCTTCAAGATAGCTGGCATCAATTCCGCCAAACGATCCCTTACAAACTCTCCCTCAGGTTCCGCCACCAATGGGTGCATTTCTATTTGGAACCCATCTGGGTACATCACGATTTTCATCACCTCAACGCCTTCCGACATCAATCATTCTCCCTAAATACTGGTTCCGGCGGATCACCAAAACATTTTTTCTCCCATTCAACCCTTCTTTTTAACCAATCCGTTTCTTCCTGCATAAAGACTGAATAAGATTTTTTTGCAGAAAGCCAAAAGTAACGGGGTACATTTGGGCAAATTTTTTCCAATTCACGTATAGTTTTGGCAAGCCGGATACCATGCTCAATAAGATGGTCCGACCGCCCTCTTTCTCGCTCAATCTCATCGGCGGCCTCATGTGATAACGCGCCTAACTCATAAGCGGGAACATCCAAATCTGTATCAATCCCATGCCCCAACGGTTTCCACCAAAACTGGCAATCAACCAGTCGAAGTTTTTCCACAATATCCATCTCAATCCCCCTTCAGTCTCAACGCACCCCGCTTATCGCGCTTAATGCTGACCCCGTATCCAAACGCTTCTGCCATGTCCTCCTCCATGAGTCCCTTCAAACCAGAAGCGGCTTCGTCATATAGTTTTTTACCAACTGAGTTTAGTTGCAATTGATTCGCAAAATTTGCCCACGCATTGTTACCCGTCATATCAACGCGGCGCACCGCATCCACCGGAGGCCGCACCGTTATCGTAACTGGCGGTGTGCCACTTTTGACACATTCCCAGAAACGTTGTTCCGCCCCTATGAGGATATCCGCATAAATCGCATCCAGATTTATGTCGTACTTGTCCCACTTATGGTTACCGTAAAACACAGACAGGACGGCTTTCTCTATCCCGCACACAAGCATATTGTGTGTTAGTTGGGGATAGTAGCGGTCCATAATCTCATCGTCCTTAGCGAACGCAGAAACGTGTTTAGCTTCGAAAACAGTGAGGCCGTCGTCTGTGAGTCCGTCAAGGGTGCATCCCATGAAAGAGTGAGATACACTAACTTTCTGAACGCCGTTATCCGTAACATGACGACCTGTCTGTTTCGTAAACCACTGTATGTTAAAAGGTTCTGTAAAAACCCCCATTTGTACTGGAAGTGCGTCGGACAGATCATCGTCTTCTTCTTGCCCCGTTTTAATTTTCCAAAGTTTCAGGAGACGCTCTTCGTCGCCGCCCATGATTGTATTAGCATCAGAGCCGCCCAATAGTTTGGAGCGGAACTCTTTTTGTTCCTTCGTAAGTGCCATGTTTTTGATTCCCGTTGTTAGTGAATGATAGATGCCACTGATTTGATAAATTGTCAACTACTGAATTATAGTTCAACAAATTCTCCGCAAGATAATTCGCAGTAATACATTTCTTCAGTATCACCGCGTCTTTTATCATGCACATCTTTTATGCCCCATTGATCCTTAGTGTCTGTCTTTAAAACAAACGCATGAGTCAATGCTTTATTCACAATGAAATATGCAAAAGCATCAATCCGGTCAGCTTTTACAACTTCATTGACAATCATTGTTTTGAACGGAAAATCTTCCGCACAAGTAAATTCCGTACTTACTCCCTTCACTTCTATAATAAACTCATTACCACGGGCGGTATGACAAATAATGTCACCCTTATCGACGTAGTGCGCTGATTGATGAATGCTTGGTGCCAATTCCATAGAAGGAATAGTTACGCCCAATCCCTTCTCCCGCCAGATATACTCCGCTACTTTAAATACTGCGCGTCGTGAACTTTTAAACCGTTCAGTAAATACCGCCCATTCCCGTTCACTCTGTCTCATGCGGCGCGGCTTTTTGATGGAACTGTATAAATTTTAAAATGATACGGACACCATGATTTACCCGCAACAACCGGATGACCGCAATATGGTGTTTCCATATTCTTAATTGGCCCAACAATCGCTTTGCATTCAAAGTATCGTAAATCTTCCAATGTTTTATACAGTGGGACGAAATTCTCATCCTTATGCGTCTCAAGAACTTTTATGGGCGGTAAGCGAACTCTCTTTGGTTTGTTAATATTGGTCTCAAGAACTTTTATAGGCGGTAAGCGAACTCTCTTTGGTTTGTTAATATTGTAATTAGTCTGTTTTTTCTTTTCCCGCTCCTTGTTAGAAAGAGGGAGATATGGCTTTTCTTTTTGAATGGTTCTTTGCAGTAATTTGATCCCCCGTCTGTGGCATATACCAATGACGGAGTTTTTGTTACGGCCAATTAACTCAAGCGCAATATTCTTTGCGGTAAAGCCTTTGGATGCCAAATCCGAAACAAGTTTAAGTTCTTCCCAAGTCCAAGGTTTTGAAGTTTCAACCATTTTAAATTTCCCCGTTGTTGATGCTTGACAGTTAAACATCTGGTTGATAAGTTGTCAACATAGATCGGAGAAAAATAATGGTTCATATGGTTGCACAACGGGTAATCAAGAAACTTGGCGGCCCCCGCCGTGTTGCTGATATGCTGGCGATGTCTACACAAGCGATATACAAATGGACGTGGCCCACTGAGAAAGGTGGGACGGGTGGATTTATCCCTACACGCCGCCAGATTGAGTTAATGGTTGCGGCGAAGCAACGTGGGATTATATTAACGAAGGATGACTTCTTCCCAAAGGACGCTGATGATGCCCCCGAAGTTTAAAGTATCGCCTAAGGCCGACCGGACATTTGATGGGATCACTTTTGATAGCAAGGGTGAGGCGAAGCGATATCTGGAATTAAAGTTGGCGGAAAAGGCTGGCGCAATTAAAGATTTGCAATTGCAGTACGGCTTTGACGTTTACATTGAGGATAAGAAATATTGTACATACACTTGTGATTTTTCGTACATAGATACGAAAACTGGTGATTGTATCTACGAAGACGTGAAATCCACTGGGACCGCCAAGGATGCGGCATATCGTCTCAGGAAGAAGGCCGCTGAACTTTATCATGGGGTCAAAATCACGGAACACCTTATTGGGTGGAATCCGAAGTTGACCAAAAAGAAGAAGCGTGTTAGGTTAAAAAACATAAGCGACCCCGAATAGGGGCCGTTGGAGGAAGTGGGACGGCAATCCCTGATCCTTAAACTTGGTAGCAGCGGAAGTTCAGGACTACTTTTCATATAGTCCAAAGACGACCGCCTTACAATAGGTAGTATGTCGTCATGTCTCAAATAGCTACATATTGGGCAACAAATCAAACCAACCTTTCTTGGCGGGCTAAATTTGTTTTGATTGTTCTTGCCTTTCACGCAGATGATGAAAATTATTTTTGTTCTCTCACAAAGCGACAATTATCTTTCAACACTGGTTTATCAATAAATAGCGTCTCTTTATCATTAAAAGAGTTAAAAACCGCTAATCTTATAAGAAAAAAACCAAGATACGATGAAAGGGGAGTTCAAATTGCTAATAGCTATTGGATTTTAATTAATAGTGAAGGAGGCAAATCGTGAGCGGGTTTGCAAAAATTTGGGCGTGGGAACAGCGCGGACTTTCGCCGACAGAAAAGTGCGTTTTGATAGGTTTGGCTGATTTCCACACAGAAAACGGTGGTTGTTTCCCTTCGTTAAAGAAGGTGGCTGAATTGGTCAATGTAAGCATTGATACGGTTCACCGGACGATTGATAAATTGATTGAGAAAGGGCTTGTAAGAAAGCATGGCCGCCAGAAAGAGGATGGTGGGAAAAATAGTAACTTATACGATTTGCTATTTACTGACATCAAAGCACCCTACCCGCAAAATGCGGATACCCCTACCCGCAAAATGCGGCATGAACAACAAGACTTAGAACAAGATACAACTCCTACGGAGTTGGAAGATCCACTAATTAGCATTTTTGATATTCCTGAAGAGACGCCTATAGACAATTCCAAGGCGTTCTGGGATCAGGCGGTGGGAATGCTAATATCGTTGGGCGTTGCAAAAGCCACCGTAAACTCATTTATTGGTCGATGTCTCAAGATGGCGGGGCAGGATCAAGAGAAGGTAATGGACGCAATACAGGCGGCTGTAGATCAAGAGCCGACTGATGCGATCCCGTACATCGTCGCTATTTTGGGCGGCAAAAAAGATAGGAAAACTAAAAAACATAAGGAGATAGCTGATGCATTCGCAGAACTTGAAGCGGCAAGCGAAAGAAGAAAGGCGCAATGGGCCGCTGAGTTTGGAGAGGACTACACCGGAAAGGGCGGTAGCGAAAATATACAACTGCTACAACCTGAACCACATCCCAAACCCATCGTTGTTGTTGGAAAACGCAGCGAAAGCTTTGGAGCGGTATCCCGCAGAGGTGCTGCACCGATTAGCAGACCCCGCAGAGGGCATCTTAACGAAAGCCAAGTTTCCGCCGACCATTTCTGAATTGGTGGCGGAAGCTGAGAGTTACATTAAACAAACAAGCAGAAATTTTGTGTGAAAGGAAAAGAAAATGGATACGACGAAGCAGAAGACCCACGGCAACTATCGCGACACCGCCAACATCAGCCAAGCATTGAAGGGCGTAATGTCCGTTGGAAAGAACTGGGAAGCATTAAAGGATACGCAACGGGAAGCCTTGGAACTCATTGCGATGAAGATTGCCCGTATCTTATCAGGCGATCAGAATTATCGCGACCACTGGGATGATATTGAAGGTTATGCGGAATTGGGCGGCGACAACGGTGGCATGAGTATGCCGCAGGTTAGTCTTGATATTACTAAAGCATTAGGAGGCAACAATGGTTGAATGGCAAACTATGGATACAGCCCCAAAGGATCGTATGATTTTACTTGGCGGCAGGGATGAGGAGGGAAATGAATGGGTGGACTCAGGATATTGGGAGACCCACGAAATATGGCCGGAAGAGTCGCGCCCATCGCCGGAGTGGGCGTGGGATGTATGGTTTGAACCTAAATGGTGGATGGAATTACCGGAGTTACCGAAATGATATGGCAACCGATAGAAACAGCACCAACGGATGGCACGATAATTATGGGATACAATAAAAAACGAAAACATTTTTATCTGGTTAAATGGGGTAAATGGGACAAAAACGATGCATGGATTTGTAACTCCAAAGGTTCAAAATTAACTTTAACCCATTGGATGGAATTGCCGGAGGAACCACAATGACTGACAACCCACATTATGTGACGCCTGAAGAGGCTAAAGAAAAAATCTGCCCCCATAAACCAAATCAAATGAGCATTTGGTGTGACGGCCCAAAGTGCATGGCTTGGCGGTGGGGGAAATTAAAAGAACCAGAATATCGCGTTGAAAATAACATAATGGGTCCACATGATTACAGCACAACACATGGTTATTGCGGGATGGTGCGGTCATGAATGAATGGCAACCAATAGAAACAGCACCAAAGGATGGAACAGATATTATTGTCATGTACATTCATATTGATACGCAGTGTGTTCATGCCGCTTTTTGGCTTGAGGATGAAGATGATCCTTCAGAAACTGGTTGGTGGACATACGATTGGAATGAAGTTGGTCGTGTATTGATGACTGATGATTATACGCCCACCCATTGGATGCCATTACCTGAGGGGCCAAAATGAAAACAATGCAAGAAATAAAAGATTTAATTTTACCGGGTGTAAGAGGTTTTGAATATTTTCACTTAAAGCCAGCGTTGGGGGAAAATGCAGAAACTGACATTCAATTAAAAGAAGACGGCAATTTGCATTTTGGTTTTTGGGTGTCTTATAAACCGTTAATTGGAGGATGGCGCGTTCTGTTTACACCAGAAGACATCCGCAAGGAAAAGTATAAGGGAAACTTGCATTCAAAGTTACGATTGTTATGCAACGAAATTCTAAATGAATTTAATTTACCTTTATTACCGGAGCCGCCAAAATGAAACAGATCAATTATTATTGGTATAAGCATAATAACAGGCCAGAAGAGCCTATCCCTGACGCATATGGAACGGTTTATGTAATGCCCGGCATGGGGCAATGGATGCTGATCCGCATTGATGAAGGCAATCATGTCCCGGAAGGCGCTATTCACTGTAACGATATGATTTATTTGTTGGATGAATTGAAATGACCATGCGCGTGATCGGTGGCATGCATACCGTCCATGATTATTGCTACGTGTGGGCGCGGCTTTATCGGGCTAAGTTGCCAAGCTGGGAAGTGTATTATGGCCTGCCAGATGGTGTGTCTGTGTTAGATGAATGTGTTGTAGTTAAAATGAGGAAGTTATGAGGAAATGGATAGTCCGCCATGAGCGGGACGGCGACAACATATGTGCGCTGTGGGAGAACGACAGCGGCGACAGGTGGTATGTGCAGGTTGTAATTAACGGGGAGGTGCAGTGGTGATGGAAGAATGGCTTAGAACAACAGGATATGGTGATTATTTGCCAATTTTGGTTTACATTATATTTGGTATTGGTCCGCTAATTGCGTTTGCAATAGGTTTATACAAACAAACAAAAGATTTAGAAGAATATTACAAATTGAAATTAGACGTTATGAAAATGGAAGCAAACAAAAAGATATGCGCCATGTATATTAAGCAAGGACAATACTATCAGAAAAAACTTGCCGCACTGAAGGAGGGTGAGTGATGCGAAATAAATACGCTGGTGATTGCATTGACTGCCGCTGCAATGTTGGTGTTGGAAAAGGATATTTTCAAAGAAAAAAATGGGGGTGGATTGTGCGCTGTGTTAAATGCGCGGCCATAAGAAGGCTTTTACAAGGAAAAGATTTGTCTTTTCATCAGCAAGCCGCACTGAAGGAGGGTGAGTGATGGATGATATAGTAGAACGGTTGCGGTGGCGGATACATACGAGCGAGGACGAGACTGCGCTTACGAATGAAGCCGCCGACGAGATTGAGCGTTTGCGGAAAGAATCCCGCCTTTATTGGGATGCGTTTCAAAAAGCCGCCAATGAGATTGAGCGTTTGCGTCTTGATATGGCTTTGACCCGTGAAGCATTGGAAAAAATAAACACGCTATTAGGCAAGAACATCCACATCAAAGAACGTGCAAAAGAAGCGCGTAGTATTTTGTTGGATATTCTTTACCCCGATAGGCATGATGATAAATAATCAACAAAACGACGATAAATAACCGACTAACCGACAT
>Ga0208260_1000169_pt1 | contig 26582 bp, 45 predicted proteins | sample CryBogCBH18Aug09_FD_184619 | JGI IMG/M metagenome (GOLD analysis project Ga0208260, IMG submission 184619) | Freshwater microbial communities from Crystal Bog, Wisconsin, USA - CBH18Aug09 (SPAdes) | ecosystem: Environmental > Aquatic > Freshwater > Lake | place: Crystal Bog, Wisconsin, USA...
GTCATTTTATTTGTTGCCCTTCAACGTTTCGACTTCTGCTTTAAGTTCTTTAATTGCTTGAATTAGAAGTGGCACAATTCTGTCGTATTTAACAGCAAGATATCCGTCTTCTCTTTCGGCGACTGCTTCTGGCAATACTGCTTGAATTTCTTGAGCAATAACACCGACGTCATGCTTGCGAACAAAATAACCATCTTCGTCGCCTTGATCCTTGAGGAAATCTGCAGTCCAATCAAATGTCACACCGTTAATTTTATCAATTGAATTAAGAGCATTTGGAATTGGTTGTACATTTTCTTTTAGTCTAGCATCTGATGAATAGTATGCAGTGATGTTGCCTGTTGCACGAATTTCACCACCTGTTCCTGATGCAGCGGTGCCGACCCCTAATGAACTTACCTGAGTTGACGCATTAGGAACTGATGTTAGATAACTAGCAGCAGCTACACCACCTAGGTTTTGTGCATTTACTGCGGTACCGGCAACAATGTTCCATGTGCCTGTGGCATTTGTACCGCCAGTACTTGGCGCACCGATACTATTATATGAAATAGTAATAGCACCACTGCCGTTATATGTGCTACCACTTGCAGAACCTGCACCACTATTGTTTATAGTTAATGAATTAGTGACTGCATTTGCAGTTATTGTCGATGATGTTACCCAAGTAGCAGTTGTACCATTGCTTTGTAGTAATGTTCCTGCTGCACCGACAGGCAACATTGTAGTTGTACCAGCACCTGATTGGATGTGAAGCGACCCTGCTGCACCTCCTGCAACATTGGTAGAAGTACCAGCAGTTAATGTACTCGGAGCAACCCAAGTTGCGGTCGATCCGTTACTTTGTAGAACATATCCTGTAGAACCAATTGGCAACATTGTAGTTGTACCAGCTCCTGATTGGATGTGAAGCGAACCTGCTGCACCGCCGGCTACGTTGGTAGAAGTACCAGCAGTTAATGTACTCGGAGCAACCCACGTTGCGGTCGATCCGTTACTTTGTAGAACAGTAGCATTTGTTCCGATAGGCAACATGGTAGTTGTACCAGCGCCTGATTGAATTACTAACGAACCTGCTGCACCACCTGCAACATTGGTAGCAGTACCATACATTATGCCCTGTATATATAGGTTACCGCCTGCAGTAATATTTCCTGATGCTAGCAATGATCCATTAGTTACACCGCTGGTGCTTGCTGGATTGTATGATATAACATCACCGACAAAAATACTACCATCTAATTGGACAGATAGCTGGCCAGGAGTGGAACTAAATGTGAATAATTGACTACCGACGCCGCCATTATATACAATACCAGTTACTGCGTCTATGTTAGAATTTGCGGGAGTCGAGCCATTCCATGCACTATTGCCGAAAAAGAAAGCCCCAGTGCCGGTGTTATATACTGTAGATGGTGTGAAATTCCCTCCTACATACATCGATCCTTGTACACCTACACCACCTGCAACGGTTAAGGCACCAGTAGTAGTTGAAGTTGACGCAGTCTGACTTGCTAGTGATAAAGATGTTTGCCATGTAGCAGTCGTGGTACCCATAACTAGGACAGAACCATTTGTACCTGCTGTGACAAATGATGTCACTCCTGCTGCACTTTGAATTAGCAGATCGCCTTGGACTCCGCCTGCGACATTAGTTGCAGTAGCGGCGTTTACAGCATTAGATGCAGTACCATTAATAGTACCACCAACTGTTAAATTGCCTGCAATGCCTGCACCTCCGTTTACAACTAACACACCGGTGTTGGTTGATGTTGATGGAGTGTTAACTTGGTTGATGATCATTGCGACTGATGCAGTAGTAACAGTTCCAGTAGCGGCAACTACGATTCTGATCTGTGTGCCTGATGTTGTTGTACCGAATACTAAGTCGCCCGGTTGATTTGCAGTATTAGCATTTTGGCCCATCATGATGTAACCGTCATTTGGACCTAGCGCAGTGCCTAAACTATTAGGTTGTGTACCGTCCCATCGACTTCCTGTAATACCCATGTCAATATAAGCACTACTTGTGGTTACATTATCAGCTGAAGCAACAATATCCGTAGATGCTTGAGTACCTGTATTAATGTTCTGGGCATTAATTTCCATGTAACCATTGAAGTTACCTGTGGCTTGGATCATCGTTTCTGGGAAAATAGTTCCTCCTACGACTCCTGCATATAATGCACCATTGCCTGTGACATCACCATAGAACGTACCACTATTTGCACTAAGATTGGTTACATTAACAACAACATTAGTGCCGGTGATATTTCCACTTACTGATAAATTACCGTAAATGTTAGTGTTACCGGTGACATTTAGACCTGCTCCGATGCCAGCACCACCTGCTACTACTAAAGCACCGTTGGTTGATGTTGTAGATGATGTAACATTAGTGATAGTGAAAATTCCACTATACAGTCCGCTGATCCCGCCTAGCCCTAATGAGCTAGTCGATACCCATGTAGCAGTTGTACCGTTGCTCTGAAGAACATAGTTTGCTGCACCGATAGGTAACATTGTAGTTTGGCTAGCACCTGATTGAATTACCAACGATCCTGCCGCACCGCTTGCGATATTAGTTGCAGTGCCAACGGACAGTGTACTAGGTACTACATAAGTGGCAGTAGTTCCATTGCTTTGCAATACACTACCGGTAGATCCGATACCGATAAACGCGGTAACGCCTGGGCCTGTTTGATACGGAATTGATCCAGTTGCACCACCTGCAATGTTCGCATTGGATGCAGTAAGAACCGCATTAATACCACCATAAACTGTTAATGCACCTGCTACATATAAATTCTGACCAACACTGGCTCCGCCTTTGACAACCAATGCACCTGATGCCGAATTAGTAGCTGTTGTGGTGTTGTTAATTACAAAAGTCGACGTTGTACCTGTTGACGAAGCATTGTTGGTACCGGTTGAAACTGGCCAAACACCGACATAAATGTTAGTTGCAGTAATATTTCCGCCGACATTTAAATTTTGTCCAATGCCTACACCACCTGAAACAACTAGAGCACCAGTAACAGTTGAAGTTGAAGTAGCGGTATCTAATACATATACCTGAGTAGCAGTTGAGAAATACACATCACCTGTGCCATCGGGATCAATTATTAGATTTGCATTAGAACCCGTTGGAGTCGTAGTGAGTGAATTGATCGCAAGTGTTCCTCCGACATACACATTTTTTCCAACGCCAATACCGCCCGAAACAACTAGAGCACCTGTAACAGTTGAAGTTGAAGTAGCAGTATCTAATACATATACCTGAGTAGCAGTTGAGAAATAAACATCGCCCGTACCGTCGGGATCAATAATTAAATTAGCGCCCGCGCCCGCCGGGGTAGTCGTGAGCGAGTTGACTGCAATGGTTCCACCGACAGTTAGATTTTGACCAATACCGGCACCTCCTGCAACCTGCAATGCACCGGTTGTAGTTGAGGTTGAACTAGCAATGCCTGCTACTACGAGGCTGCTTGATCCAGCCGGCACCGTTGTAGTACCTATTAACACGCTGCTATTAGTAGTGATAACCACCGTCGAGGAGTTAGCAGGTCCTCCGATATAAAATGTTAGGCTATCTCCCGGCCCTACGCTGATTCGACCATTTCCGTTAGTATAATCAACTACGATACCGTCCGAATATGTACCGGTGAATGTGTTCACTGAATAGAGACCGTGTCCTGCGATAATTGCACCACCGACACCGAAGCCGCCTGCAACAGTTAATGCTGCTGAATTTGTCGATACTGCGGCAGTAGAGTTAGTAATTTGAATGGCATTTGAGGTGACAGCACCGCGAGTAGTAACAGTTTGCAGTGTATCCGAACTTGAAATAGTAATGCTACCGGATGTAGTAACTACTGCAACACCTGAACCGGCAATTAAAGTTGCCTGTGTTACAGTGCTACCGGACGCATCGGTTACTAAGAGTTGATTCGGAGCCAATGAAGGCGGAGTGTCTGCTAAATCTCCGGCAAAACTAAGATTTCCAGTAACACCGATTGCAGTAAATAAGGTGGAAAAGTTTTGATTAGTTTTGTCAAATGCTTCTCGAATACTATCGCCAGTCCCATCATTAGGTTGTCCGCCGATATTAATATTTAATTTACCTGTAGCCATGGTATCTCCTGCGTAAATGTTCGCTTTTTAATATTTACCTAGAATTTTTGTAATCCTAGTGTAGCTATTAAGGAGATACTGTAACTTTAATAAATTAACCTAGCAGTTGAATTATTTCTTCTTTGATATCTTCGCAAGGAATGATATCTAGCACACGGTTACGGTGCTGATCAATGAGGTATCTAGTAGCACGATCCTCGGTCATTCCTCGAGTTTGCAGGTAATAAATTTTATCTGGATCAAGAAATTCGGTATCTGACCCGCTGCTGATTTTCGAAGTGTAAGTATCGTTGAATATTTGAGGGACACTCTGGCATCGACCATTTGGTCCTGTAATTAAATTGCTGGCATCAACTCCTACTTGCGTAAATTCGGTGTCTTCTTCAACCTGTACCCAGCTTTGAAAAACAGTCTGACTATCGGCTCCGGCTTCAAATACAAAAAATTGATTACTGACACTGGCAGAACCGAGGTGTTCGATCTTGGTAATTAATTCACAATCGCCACTTACGTCGTTTCCGACGTATCCGTATCCGTTAAAATTGGCAAAATTTTCCAACTTAATCTGGATAATATGCTTGTTTAAGCGACCGCCTTTGGCAAAAATGCCCATATTAATCTGTCCGCGATCTCTAACGTAGATATCATATATAAAAACTTGCTGCATTTTGTCAGCTGCTTCATTGATAATTGTTAAATCTAATGAAGAATTCTCACAGACCTCGATTCGAATGTGCTTTGCTAGCATTCCTTTTTCGGTAGGAGTCTGTCGTAGCACCATTCGATCGGCTTGATTCCTCGAAAGTTCGACAACGCTTGCATCGATGACTTTAAATTCCTTATCAAAATATTGATCTGGTGTAAACGCCCAATCTGGATCGCCTTTTTGTGCTTTAAAACTCTGAATACCCATCTTCAACGATCCTTTTATAAAGTTCTGTCTGACCTGACATCTGGATTTCTCCTTCTGCCATGATATGAACATTTGTTGGTTGAATAATATCTAAAAATTTACGATTTCTTGTTACTATTAAACAAGCGCGACTATTGTCTTTTAGGTAATCTTTTAGAATCACGCCTACTTGGTTAAGGTCTGCCTCATCTAACCCTTCATCAATTTCATCTAACATGATTAAACTGGGATTCGACAGCATCATAAAGATTAATTCGTTGATTTTAACCTCTGCAGGAGTCAAACTGTCAATGAAAATATCGCCGTGATTCTTTCCGAGCCCTAAAAGCTCACTACATGCATCAAATCTAAGACGCATATCGTCTATTTCGGATTTTTTGAGATCATAACAATCTTTGAGAAGTTCCCAATTCCTAATATCTTCGAATTCGGGAGGATGTTGAAAGCTAAGATAGATGCCATTCTTGGATCTCTCTACAACGGGCGTATCATTTATAATGTTATCGTTGTATGTGATAACACCCTTGCTAATTTCTAAGTCAGGATGTCCCATAATAATATGGGCCAAGGCAGATTTTCCACTATTTTTAGGTCCCATTACTGCATGAATTTCTCCAGGCTGCAATGTTAAATTTATATCAACTAGTAGCGGCCCGCCGTTAGTAGCCTGTGCCGATACGTTATCGAGTGTAAGCATGTTTTACCTATCTGTTGAGGCTATACGCTGTTCGATTACCAACCAGTTGATAATTTTCCATGTATTTGCCAAGTATTTCTTTTTATCTGCTTGATAATCTAGTGCCCAAGCGTGTTCCCACCAATCTATTAGTAAAACAATGTCTGAGCGCATGGCATGATTTTTAATAGTTTTAATCTGCCCGTTTTTAGCTAGATATATCCAACCGGATCCTTGTATTCCCATTGCGATTTTTTCAAATTCTGCCTTAAAATCATCAAAATCATCGTAGTGCTTTTTAATAAATTCTAAAATGTCACCGTCAGGCTTACTATTGCCCGGTGATTGAAACTGTTCGAAGTAAATTTTATGAAGAAATGCGCCAGCTTCGTTAAACGCAGCATCGCCTTCGCCTGAGTTGAACTTATCAACGTATGCTTTATAAAGTTTACCGTAATGATAATTAATGGTATCTTCTGATATAACCGGATCAAGGTCTCCACGAGCATACGGCAACTTTAGCTGGACTAATCTATCGTCGACTACCGGCGCTTTAGCTTCATTTAAAATGAATTCTTTGACAAAATTATATTTCATAATCATATTTATAGGATTAAATAAAGCCGAGCTTTAATAAGAAAGGAGAAAAATTATGTTAGGATTCTTTAAGAAGCTTTTAGGCATTAAAACCGCAGTCGAAACTGCGGTAGTAGAACTAGAAAAGAAAGTCGAAGTTGTAGTCAAGGAAGAAGCACCGAAGATTGAAGCTGCTATTGCAGCTGAAGTTAAAAAAGTTGCTCCTAAAGCCAAAGCTGCTGCTAAGAAAGTCGAAGCTGCGGTTGAAGCCGAAGTAGAAGCTGTTGTTAAGAAGGTTCGCGCACCTCGCAAGCCAAAGGCACCTAAGTAATGGACTTGGCTAGTGCAAAGCTGGCCAAGTTCTTACCTTTTGCCTCGCACATGATGTCGTGTGTATCACTGAAACTTAGAGCCCACTCATTTACTGCATTATTCCAGTAAAAATCGGAATGGGCTCTGAGTTTTCCTTTTTTATATCCTGATTCTAGCAATGAGTTAAGATCAGGTCGAGTGTCCCCGCAGTGCCCGACGAGCAGGTCTTCACGTGAAACTGAGAAATGACAAGTAGGCCGATGGCCGCGCCAACTATCAATAATCCTTTTAACACGGTCATCATTATTTTCAATGTATTCTCCTGTCTTGATCCAATGATGGTGGATGTCCAGGACTAATGCGCAATCGTCAACTAGTTCCAGACTGTCTTCAATACCCCAGGTCATTTCGTCATTTTCGATAGTAAGAGTGTTACGTGCTTCGGGAGACATACGAGCAAGTGCGGTACGAATACCTGCAGGTCCTTGACGACCTGCAATATGCACATTGATCTTGAAGTCTTGGAAGGTTTTACCAAATCCCATCCAGCGAGCCATGTTTACATGGTATTCAAACTCTTCGATACTGCGCTCCACGATATCAGGGTTATCAGAAGCCAACACCGTAAACTGGCCAGGATGCATAGAGAGGCGGACATCGCAGTCACGGGCAATATCACCCACTTGAGAAAAGTGTTTTTCACAATATTGCTGAACATCAGGACGCAACCAAAAATAGTTCCAACTAGACTCAGTGTAAACAGGCAGAACATCACTACCAATCCTAACCATACGAAGATTATCATCTAGTGTACCTACTTTCTTAACTAATTTACGAACAGATTCGATGTTTTGTTCCATTAAATCCCAGAGTTTTTGTTCTGCAACATCTCGTTTTTGCCGATTAAGCCAAGAAACAGTAGTACCACCGGTATTGTATTTTTTGCAGTCATCGGTAGATTTAATACCATTAACTTGGTCGGGTCGATCAATCCACTTACATGCAAATCCAATTTTATTGGTCATCAATTTTCCTTAGTGTCCAAGAGCCGTCGTTATTGTCAATCCACTTGAGGGTATCGCCCTCTCGCCATCCTTGACTTTCAATTAGTTCATCAGGAAACGGAAGGATAAGATCCTCGCCGTCTTCGATGACTGTAATTGTCCATGTATTTGTGTTTGTCATGTTGCAATTATAACAACAATGTTGACAGAAGTCAAGTGAACCTGGCCACAGTAATCACGCCGTAACGATACGTACCGGTTTCGCAACCGATTCTTTGAGTAACATCATTTACCAAAGAGATCATTTTGGGACTGTTGCCGCAGATAATAGTTAGTGGAAAACTATTCTGATTTAACAGAATAAAATTCTCCACTAACATATCAACATCTTGGTGTTTTACACCGTGTAGATCCAATTGCATTTATTATCCATTCCAGTGATGAATCGCATTTGCAATAATAAAAAAGTTGGTTATAAAGGCCTGTAAGACCAAGATTGTGCGTACCCAAGCAACCTTGTCAGATTCCTTGTCACAATCACTGGCCTTCTCGCCGAGTGCCTTAAACCAAATGCGCTTTAGAGTTTTCACCCTAACAAATCCTCATTCCATTCACGACGATCTTCATGGAAGTCACTATTCTCTGCATGTTTCCTGATAAGTTCCAACATTTCGTCGCCAGGAAGCAAAAAGAAGTCTACAATTTTTTGTCGATGTTCTTCAAATAGCTGACTGTACAATTTCTTTAGGCCGTTTTTAGAATATCGGGGATCATTCATTGCAGTAAGTATTACAACTTCCCATTCTAGAGGGACTGGAAATTTGTAAAGTCGTTTGGCTTCATCTGTGAGATTTTTAAACCACCAATAATTAGGTCCAGCTCTATAAGGATCGAGCCATCGTTCTATAAATTCGTTAAAATTCACCCTAACAAATCCCCATTGGCTAATGTATTAGGATGTGATCTGGGCTCAATTGAAATTATAATTCTTTTACGATTGATGTTATCGTCAGTTGAAAGAATAGTAAAATCATGTGCATAGTCTGGATCATATCCCATTTGTTTGAGTGATTGATCCAGACAGTTTTTTAGTTTAGAGGATGATCCTGATGTTGAAAAATTCATCCTAGCAAATCCTCATTCCATTCTCGGTGACCTTCGCGGAAAGCCATGTTACTCTGTGTTTCGCGAACTTCAACGCGATAGCACCATAGACGTTCGGCTTCACCCAGGCCCCAATGATCTGGAATGTAAACACCATTAACGAACTTATAAAGCATGTCGCTTAGTGCCTCGCACCCTAGAGCAGGAAGAATAGTTAATTTAGCTAGCTTACGACGTTCCATTTCCTTGTAGAATTCAAGTTCTGGATCATCTGCTGCAACCAGTGTGGTATGATCGAATTGGTCTTCGAGAATCTGCTTGAGATCCTTGAGACCGCCATAGTCGGCTGCCCAATTACGAACATCGAGGTCGTTTGTACCAAAGTAGAACTTCATCGAGAAGCTGTACCCGTGGTTTAGATTGCAATGACTGTCGGCTCTCCACTGGCGATATGCGCAGGGGAATGCGTCATGATATTCTTTAGTGCTTGTATACTTGTAAACGATAGGTTCCATTGTTTTTTCTTTTCTGTTCTGTTCAATGGTGGCAGAATTTTTTAATCGGGATGAACGCCTAGTCCGATTTGTGCATTATAGCACCTTTATTTAACTATTGCTAGACTTTTTAACAATATTTAGATCCTCGCGAACATCGACAATTTCGTCTTTGATGTCATCTAACAGACCAAATGTAGTTTCGTATAGTTTAATCATTTCGTTCATGGTTTTTATTACCCAGATCCACCATACTATGGAGGTTAGAATAAAAACAGTCCATCCGGTATAAAGAATAAAGGGAACCGCGGTATGATCTACGGTATAAAGTGAAATTACTGAAATAAAAAATAGTATAGGGCTGATTCTTCCGAACCATGCCCACATTTTAGTTTGTTTTGAAATTCGATCTAATGCCTGAGTTATTTCCATGATGAAGTCTCCGTGTTGTGCCTAAAAGGATCTGGTCCCATATTAGTAATTATCACAACACGGAGACTTATTAAATCATGCTACTTCGGTTTGTGGTCGCTTGTTTACTACAACGTCGGCAAGACCCCATTCGACTGCTTCGTGTGCAGACAAGAATGTATCAAACTTCATTGCTTCAAACATTTCTTCATAGGTCTTACCTGCGGTATTATGACGCACATAGAGCTCTGTTAGTCGCTGATTAATTCGCTGACTTTCTTCGTATGAACGCCTTGCATCCTCAAACTGAAGTTCCTGTACATGAACACTGCCGCTTGTACCCGGAGTTCCTGAACTAACGCGGTGAATCATAGTGCGCGATTCAGGAAGCACAAACCGCTTGCCTGCTGCACCAGCCTGTGCAAGGAATGAACCCATCGAACATGCCTGGCCCATAACATAAGTTGCAACGTCAGGGCCGATGAACTGCATGGTATCATAAATGCTTAGTCCTGCTGTAACAAGGCCGCCCGGACTGTTGATATACAGATTAATGTCCTTTGAGCTGTCTTCGCTTTCGAGGTGCAACATCTGTGCTACAATTACATTGGCAGAATGGTCATCGACCGGTCCGTTAAGGAACACGATTCGTTCCTTGAGCAATCGACTGTAAATGTCGTAAGCTCGTTCACCCGAACTAGACTTTTCGACTACCATTGGGATTAGATTATTCATATTCATTCCTTATACTAAGTGTGCTAACATTCGATATTGATCCCACGCTTTCTTGACTGCGGGATTAGAGTCTTTGACGTCTTCGGTAAGAATTAGATCATACCAATATTGTTCCATGCGCTGAGGATGCGCACCAAACTTACGAGGCTGGTGCAATTTACCAGTATCGTAAAGTTCTTTGCTTAGATCACGCATTCGTTCTTCATCTTCGTCCTTTAAACGAGCCCATTCTGGATGGCTAAAAGAATAAGGATTGGAGTGGTATCCGCGCCAAATACTAGACCACTGTTCATCATCGAACGGATCAAAATCCGTTCGAGCAACAATGACCATTACATCATTGATGTCAACTCGGCCTTCAAAAATATCAAGCAAGCAACGGCTATAACTAGTTCCTATTTTCATTTCCACACCTTTAAGATCATAACTTCTGCATTAATACGTCCATTGAGAGCGGTCTCTGTAGTTTTAATTCCTTCAAACCAGGTTTGCATACGTTTCTGCGTACCAATTGCTTTAAATTCTTTAAGCTGTAGTTCAGGTTTGCGCAGAGTTTTCTGAATGCTCCTCTTTGTATCAAATCCTATAATAGCTGTTCCTTTGACACCGAGTACCTGTGATGTTGCATCTGCAACATAAAATCCTAGCTTGCGAGTTTTTGTGTTAAACACTACTACAGCGACTGCACCTACTAACTGTGAAGCAGGCACACTAGCAATGTTATATCGGTTGTCAGTTGCCTTGAATTTGATTTTCTTAACTTGATCTTCTGCGGGTTTTGCCTTCTTGGCACGAGGAGCACGGGCAATCTTAGCTTCGCCGGCAATCTGATCACATGCATTCACAACCTGAGTTAAGAAGTCGAACATTTTCTTGATGTTCTTCTTTCCATAGACTGTGTAGCCCTCCATTAGATCTTTAGGACAATCTGCACTTACAAGCTGGGTATATTCTGCAAGATCCTTGACATAAAGATTTTTAATCAGTCGTGCATGTGCTGCCTTTGCTTGCTTGCCGCGAAGCATTGCTGCAATCTTGTAAGATGCGGGATCAAATGCATTTGGATCAGTGATAAAGCTATCAATTGCTTCGTCAATTTCGTCAGCCATTGCATACGCAACTTCACGCATACGCTCCTGAATAGTAGGAACATACACGTTGACTTTTTTCTTTTCTGCAACCTTTTCTTCGACTACCTTGTTCGAACCTTTTTCGATTGCTTCTGCAAGTCGTTCACGGATAAAAGTTGAACTAGGACGAATACTGCCACTGGTACCTGCTAGGCTTTCCCAGTATGTTGCGTACAATGGATTAAAATCTGGCATGCCTGTGTTGAGCATCCTGCAAACAATTGCAATATTGATGCTAATACCGTGTGCCTTAGCAGCACGAATATCGGCAACACTATAATCGTTTGTCTTCATCCATTCCCAAACATCTGGCTCAAGATCTGCAGATTGAAAATGTTCGTAATAAAAAGATCGAGCAGACTCTACCATTCGACCATACTTGTATCCATCTAGCTTTTCCCAGCCATCAAAGCTAGGACCGATCTTCTTACCGCCTCGACGAACAGCAGGCGGCCTTGCTTTTTTCTTACGAACAGTCAAGCCCTTAGGGGCCGCTTTAACAGCTACAGCCATGATATCTCCTTATCTATGTTACAGCTTAGATTATACATTAAAGTATTGATTTAGTCAATTGGAAACTATGACCCAGCCTAGTCGTTTAAGATCACTGCGTATTTCGTCAGTTATTTCACCTTCGTGGACTAGCCCATTTGAATCCCCCCAAGATCCAGAACAGTACCAGTCCACATAGTCGCCTTTTTCTTGCATATCTGCGATAATACCTCCGGCATACCGCCACGAACATGACCATTTTTCTTCTTTAAGTATTTGAATAACTTCTAATTTAGTAAAATCATTGTTACATAATGCAGCATAAAGATGTTGAGCATATACGTCTGACCCGCGAACCTTTTCTAAAATCCAATCGGTAGAACGCAAATCATATTCTAAATTGGATTCACGACTCTTAGGATCATCGAATTTGTGTTCAGAATTTCGTTGTACCTGAAGATAATAATCCAACATTTCAGGGTCGGGTAAGACACCTTCCTTCATCTTACCTTCAATGTAGCAATCTCGTTGAAAAGTATTACGATGTGGACTTTTACTTACAGACATGATACTGAAGAATATTCGTCATTGGGTCCGGTATACACCTGTGTATCGCCGTCCTTGAGAATTTTAATGAATGCAACGTAATTACCGTCTTCTTCAATATCACCTTCTTCGCCGTCGATTAATACATTGTCATATTCGATGTCGCTGCATACGCACCAACCTTCAATTTCTGTGCAAAGAAATTTTAGCTTAGTAACATCAAACGGCTCAGTTAATTCGATAGTCCCTTCAAAAAACACACCTTTTTCGAATTGTTGACCATAGAATACAACAGACCCTTCTTTTTGATCGGATGCATCGATATCGAGTCCGGTTAGTACTTCGCAACCGATTTCCTCTAGATTAGCAGCATCTAAGTTACATGCCCAAACAATGTTGCCGTCTTGGTCGAATACTTCTATAACGTTTGATTCATCCATTTCGACACCGGATTCGTGTGCAATTTCGTCACAGTCGAACCAAGCACCTGGATCAAACGGATGAAGATCATCGTCCTCGATCTGATTGTCTTGCCAATCATTGGAAAACTCTGCAAGATCGATGTCGTTTTCTACGAAATAATCGTAGATCCTAGTAGGAACTTTACCTAGAACAACTTCTCCACCATTCCCGTGCATTCTGATAGTATAGGTCTTTGGAGTTTCGATATTTGACATATTATTTTCCTTCTCTGGTTGCAAGATCGAGCTTCTTTAGTTCATCAAAGGGGACTATTTGCCAATTTGTTTTAGCGCAAAGTCCGCCGTTATGATCTTTGAATAGAAATATATGGTCGGGAAACCTAGATTTGACAACTTTAAGTACTTCATCAAATGTTCCACCTTGGCCAAGAAATTTATGATTATCAAAATCATACCAATATTCGATACCGTTGATTTTTTCAACCTCTACAGTATGAATAATTTCATTGAGATATCTAACAACCTGTTCTCTCTTTTGTAGTAGTGCATTTTTATATGCTACAAAAAAATAATATGCTATTATCAGAACAATTACAATAGTAAATCCGATCATGTCCAAAGCCCATTGCGTACTTTGATAAGACGAATCATCATTTCTTCGTCTTCTGCTTCATACTTTGCTTCGAGATCATGCAGTGTATCTAGAAGCCTGCGAGATTCTTCCTTGTTTTCTTGGGGATCGGTTTCAAAAACATCAATGCCTCGCTTGCGCTTTTCGTCGCAATATGCACTCCAACCGCTTACATCGTAGGGATCCGGACGATTAGGATAGACTTCAGTCCACCAAAGATAAAGTGCTTTGATTTCTTGTGCTTCGAGGGCCTGACGAGTCGGTTTACCATAGTTAGGGCTGTCCTTGTCGACCCATTCCTCGTTGTGAGTAAGGCTGGCTGCCCAATCGAGGTGTGCAAGACCGGCTTCGCGACTACGCCATGTACGCCATCCTTGACGACGAAGCCACGAAGTCTTGTACTTCTTACTGGCTTCTTCGTCCCAAACTACCATCATCCACGCGGTTTCGACTTCGACGAAGTCAACAAGCGAATTAAAAAGGCAAGGAAGGAATCGATTACCCACATCGCGCCAAGTGCCAGGCGCAATATCACGAGGATGAGCAACAAGGCAATTACTACGGGTAATAAAGCGATTATTAATATAATATCGAACACTGCGAATTTTCTCCGGAATATACATGACAACATCTTGAATATGATCAAGACCTTCTTCGGCAAGCCACCAACGGATAGGGTGTGCTGCCCGGGCTTTGGTTTTCCAGTCTTTCCACTCGTCACCAGTGCCCCATTTCAACTTAGGAGTTCCACGAAGCCAGTCAGCAAATTTTGAGCAGGTCCAATAGTTTTTCATCGCTTGAATTCCTTTACGTCCTTGATAGCTTTCTTGAGTGCTTCAGCATAGTTAAGTGCCTGCTGTTCACGTAAAATTAGTGCAACTTCGTATTCAATTACACCCTTGGTTAACAACTTCCAGATCATTTTCCAACGTGATAATTGCCAAAAAGGAGTTTGTGATTTAGTGTAGATAGTCACATTGACACCGAAATCTTCATCGGCTTCTACATCCAATGCATGTGCATGATCGGGATCAGTGCATTCACATTCAATAGAATATGTCTTTGCCTTGCCCCAATCTCGCTGGAGCAAAATACCTTCTGCCGGTGTCTGCGCTTTCATAACAACTCCTTAATGTACAGTTCTGTTAGTGTTGCCTTTAAACTTCTCTAGAATTTCTGCAGCTTCTTCATCGTCGTAGATATAATCGCCTTCTTCTACTTCGCTGATCCGTGCCTGAAATTCATCACTTTGAACAAGATCCTTGATCATATTAACAAATGCATCAAGTTCCTCTTGTGTTCCATCAAAATCATCAAAGCAGCCGGGCTCAAATCGAATTTTAATTTCATCGGTCATAATTAACGTCCTGCGCTATAAGTTGTAATGTTCGGTCCATCACTTGCAAATTCTAGGCCCGAACTCTTACCTAGATATTTACGGCCATTCCACAATAAATGTAGCTTAATCGCCTTGTTCAATACAACAGTTAGTTTAAGATGTTCCTTGAATTCTAATACAACTGCTGATGTGGTTCTGCCGTTTTCTAAACAAGTAACATCACAATTTTCATCAACTTTACGATATTCTCTTGCCATTAGAAACTCCCACTACGCATCAAGTATAACATATGATTGTACATTCTAAAAGTATTTTCTGCATCAGTTTGAGCATCATGTGCATGACCTTGGAATTTTAGGCCATACCTTTTCATTGTAGTGCTAAGTCCGCCGCTATAAATTTTATCATCGCGTAATATCATGCGAGTTACGGCCACAGTTTTAGCATCAATCCATCGACGACCGAAACACCAATCATCGTATACTGAGGGATCAAGTTGCGCACGAAGTTCCTCACTGTCGCTGCCACCCCATGTTACTGGATTGATAAAATCTGAGTTTTTATGAAACTCTTTTAATTGCAGATAAGCTTCTTCTAGGGTGCTGCCTGCGTCGACTTGTGCCTGCGAAATATTGCACAAATTGATGATTTCGGGATTAAGAGTTTCATTTGGATTTACATAAATCCGTAGTCTATGGGAAATTACACCCGAACTGGTATCACCGATAACGGCACCAATTTGGATGATCTTGCCGCTAGGCTGATTCATTTCGAGGTCAAGGCAAGTTAGTTTCATTTGATTATTATACTAACTTCTTTGTATGAAGTCAACTAAATCTTAGGTAATATTCTGAAAGTTTTTTGAGTTCAAACGTTGCTACTACTTTGAACTCTATAGTCCATGTTTCTGGACGACGATAGGAATCATAATAAGGTTCTTCGGCAGCATTTTTTAAGATCCATTGACCACGTTCAGAATTTGCCCATTCGGCTAACCGTTCGATTGATTCACTATGCCGTCTATGTTGGCTGTCGTCTATTTCAAAATGGTGAACGACGAGTCGTTTGTATTCAACAACTGCGTCGTCCACCATTTTGTATTGGTAGAATTTATAGTCTTCTGGCTTTCTAATCAGCATTATGCTGGCTTTTTGGCCTTACTATGATAATACCGTTTCTTTTTAGGTTTAGAAACAGTAGGCATTGGAGGCTTCAACTGATCGATTGGTAATACGCCATTTGTTTTTGGTTTAGGAGACGGTTTTGTTTCGTTCCATTCTTCAAAACCCTGCGGAATAGGCAAACCTACCTTTTTTAAGTATCGATTTGCGCCATCTAACCCTTCTCGACGAAATAATGCAATAGGACCTTGAGAATCTGGACTAATTTGGCCAAAATCTCTTACTTCGTAGACGGGATCGATACCCGTCTGTACTTCGATTACATACAGTTCATAATCTGGATTATATTTTTCGTTCAAATGTTCGAGGTCAATGATCTCAACTACTCGACCTTTAGTGAGCTTACGCTCTCCCATGTGAATCCAAACTGTATCTTTGATATTGTATTCTGTTTTCATATCAAATTTTAAGTATCAGTCGATACTTTCCCTTCTAATAGGTCTTTGACAAACCGTAATGCTTTTCGGTTAGTATCAAAAACGTATTCGCTATCTTCATCCGTTGTACGCAACGAAACGATAACACCGTTTTTAACCTTGCGAAGTTCGATTGCTTCAAAGTCCATATTTGTACTTTCTTACTGTGGTACTGATAGATTATAATTGAAGTGGAAAATACCGATGTGGGCAATTTCCTTGCTCAATTCGTGATCGCACCAAACAGGAATGCCATTTTCTCTAGCCTTCTGACAGAAGTAGATATCTTCGCCAATTTCAAGATTCATTTCAGGAACAAAATCCTGTAGATAGTGTGGCTGTGGAATCTTTTCATAAACTGAACGATGTACCATTACGCAACCATGTGGCAATACGTCTACTTCCTGCATTGCAGGACTATTGTCGTCAGTGACGAGCTCAGTGAATGCACCGGGCGAACCCATCATTCCGGTAAATCCTGGATTAGGAAAACGTCGACGACGATAGTTACAACCAACTAGCGGCACACCACGCTTTAGAAGCTTGAGAGGAGCATCGATTGGAAACTTCATGTCGCTATCGATCCACCAAGCAAAATCAAAGTCGCTCTTCATGAAAATGTCAGTTAGATTACGACGAGCAATCGTGATAACACTTCCGATGTTAAATGCACAGTTAATCCTAACGCCATTAGCGACAAGATTTGCACACGCCATTGCAAGATGCTGAGCAAACTCAGCATTAACCATTTCCATTGCTGGAACAAGAATCATAACACTCGGTGGAGTCTGTTGCTTGCCCACAGGCTGCGGTGTCTGCGGCACCGGAATTGGCGGAGTTGCTGCCTTCTTAGCAGCAGGAATTTGCAGTTTACCTTTATTTTTCATTTTCGTCCTTAAGTAGTTTATTTTGACAATTTGACAACAGGGTAATTGCTGTACTATCTAATTTATCGTCAAAAATCTCATTTAATGCAAGATCTGGCTCTACAGGCCGGTTTTCCTGCATTTGTATTACTTCAATATTAGATTTGAGTAAAAAATTTATGCCCGAGACATCGCGGTATACAGTTTTGTAAAAGACTCTTGATATACCGGTTTGGAGAATTAATTTAGCGCATTCGATACATGGGCTTAAGGTGATGTATAAGTCACCGTCTTTACCTGATTCTGTTGATTTTGCTAATTTAGCAATTGCATTGCTTTCTGCGTGTAACACTTCGGGTTTGGTTACTAAATTATAAGGTCTACCATTTTCATCTTCATAATTCCATACATCATTGTCAATAGACCATTCGTTGGCATATACTCTATCCTCGCAGCAGTTATCCCAGCCACTGGGCATACCATTCCAGCCCATAGAGATAATTCTACCGTCTTTGACAATGATAGATCCGACTTTGCGCCTTTGCGCATGGCTTTCTTCAGCTACGCGGCTGGCAATGTCGATATAAAGTTGATGATATTTGTTATGTTTATTCATTTGCTATTTTCGTATTATAGCATCTTTAAATCAAATTACAAGAGTTTAAATTTCACGTATTTGACAATTTCTTCTGCAACATCAATGCCACAATATTGCTCGAATCCAGAGAACCCCGGCGCGGAATTAGCTTCACATACTTTAAAACTATCTTTGTCAAACAGCAGATCGATTCCGGCAATACTAAGTCCACATACTTTTGCTGTTTCTCGAGCAATGAAGTCTATCTCATTAGTTACTTCAAACGGCTCTCCTCGCCCGCCACCTGTGATATTAGCTCGAAATTCGCCTTCTGCACCGATCCGCCTCATTGCACCGATGACTTTACCTCCGATTACTAATACTCGAAGATCTTCCCCTGGTCTAGTGTTCACATATTCTTGGACGATTAACGTTTTCTGACTTTTTAAGCTATCGATTAGTTCCATTAACTTTTTAAAATCTTTGCGTTTTTCACAGAGATACACTCCGTCGCCGTAACTTCCGGTAACTACCTTAACTACGCACGGCCAACCGATTTCTTGATGAACAATTTCATGTGAAATAGGAAACCTGACCAACATAGTATTTGGAATAGGTATCTTGCCCTTTGCTAATAATTGACTAGTTCTTAGTTTATCTTTGGATATATTGATGCTTTCTGAGCTGTTAATACAGGTCACGCCAGCTTCTTCAAATTGACGTATTAAAGCATCTGCAAATTTTGTAGTTCCTGATCCTGTTCTAGTTAAAACAATTTCCGGCAAATCAATAATTTCGCCATTATATTTTACACCGTTTTTGATATCGCCGCCGACGACAATATCAAATTTGTCAGGATGTGCGAGTCTAACAACGATGTTATGCTCTTTAAATTTTTCGATTAGTCTAGAATTTTCGTATGAGGATTCAGATAATTTAGATAATATCAGTACGGTCATGTTTAAAACCTGAAATTGTTAGTGGTGCGGCCGGGAGGGCTTGAACCTCCAAAGGCTGTGTCTAAGACGTCGCCTAATCCTCGTCCAGTAGGTCGAGAGCTTTGCCATATTTGCTCACGGCCGCATTACTAATTATGTATTATACATTATAATATGACCACGAGCAATATACATTTTAAGCGTATGTAACCGAAGATACATGTAGGGAATGTTCTGAAACGAGCATTCCTTGATCATTATAAACTTTGGCAGAATGGAAAGATAGGCGACTTAAGAACTCAATTGCGAGTTCATAAGTTTCAAATACTTCGATTCTAACTTCTAGTCGACCAGCGTTCCAGTGGTGACTTCTTACTGTGTGTTTCATTGTTGCATCTCCTTATTGAAGTATTTAACCCAAATCTTCTTGGTTTTGTTGGTATAATTGGTTAATTTCTTCTGGTGAGCCCAAACATTTAATCTAGGACTCTTGAATGTATATTCTATTTTTTCAGCAATATCGTCGCTGAACGCAGGCTTTGCGTTAAACATATGAAAGGACCATGGAATTTCTTCACATCCCACAATAGGTACGCCTTGACTAATCAAGTCCGCTGATACAATATTGAATGTTTCTGAGAAATTGCATTGTAGTCCGATATCCATTGTTGCGCAAAGTTCCAAAAATTGCTCTCTAGGAGTCCATTCATGACTAATAAGCTGGTGTCCGTGCTCGTTAAGATGCTGGAAAAATCCCTGCAAGTTATGTAATGCAGGACTTCCCTGCATTTCGATGCGACCTGAGTTAATATGAAATCTTAGCTGAAGTTGATGCTTATTGGCAAATTTAACTGCGGCAACCGCTTGTTCCATGTGATTTTTTAATGGTCTCACTGCACCGAAACAACAAATATCGATCCAATACTTCTTACCTTTGTATTTTCCTGTAGGCAAGAATTTCTTAGTTTTGTATTCTTGTGGATAAAAGTTTGGCATATATACAACACGGTCTTCAATTTCGGCATCGTCGTATCCCATTACGGTGGCCAAATAAGTACGAATTTCATTTAGCATTCGTGGAGCGTTAATACCGATTGAAATCTGTGGAAATTTGATGTAATCACCTAACCAATCCATGGCCATTCCTTCACCAGCCATGAAAGGCATTTCACTATGAAGTCGAATAATCCATTTTACATTTGGATGCAATTTAGTCAATACAGTGAATTTACTTGGTACTACCCAAAGTGCTTCGACAATTACATGAGTTGGTCTATGTTTTGTAACTAATCTATCGATGCAATTATTGTCGATTGCAACTTCGAGAATCGATTCGACACCTACATCGTTAAGCATGTCTACTACGAAACTGGCAGAATTGTACAAACCTGTGGATAATCCCACATGGCTATGTTTTTCACTGTTATAATCCTCTCGACGTTTGAGGATAAAAAGTACTTTAGGTATCATGATCGGCTCCGAATTAACTATGTATATAATTTTCTACTATTTAGTACGTAGTTAATATTTTTTCTGCTATTTTGACGCCTAAATGTTACTTTTTTGACTATCACCGGGCATCACTCGGTAGTTGTCTTCTACACTATCTGGGGTACTAACTTCGATTATCACTCCTTCTTCAAGGCAAGTTAGTCGGTGTGGTAACAGTGGAGGATTGTGCCATGTGTTACCTTCGGACAAAATTTCAGTATGCACTCTAGCATTTGAAGTATCAATGTACTCTACTTCAAATTTTCCACTCAAAATGTACCAACTTTCGTCCTTTTCGCTGTGAAAATGCATGGAAAATCGAGCATTTTTGTTAAATTTCATCAATTTTCCGCAATACTTGTCATTGGTAGCCCAAATATTTTCGTAGCCCCATCCTTTTTCGACAAATCCGGTCAATCTAGTCATTGTATTTCCTCTAATTTTGGTGCATACACACCTGTATGCTGCACAGAAACTGCGCCAGCTTTGATAGCAAACTTAATTGCTTCTTTAATATCTTTGGTTTTTAGGTATTGATAAGCTAGAGCAGCGGTAAATGTGTCACCTGCACCGCAAACGTCTACAACTTCTGTTGTAGGCGCAGGATATGTTACGTTATCGTGTTCTGCGCCCTGTTCTCCGCGCGTTACAATAAGGTCTGTGCATACACTAGTAGCTGCTGCGCGCTCGTGTGCATTTACTTTAACGTAGCAACCTTCAAAATATTCTAGATCTGGCTTTTTGGTATCTACAAATATAGGTCCATCAAAATGATCACGTAGATCTCTAATCAATGTGTAACTAACGTAGCCTTTTTCGTAATCACTGACTACAATTGCATCATAATCTTGAGTTAAATCGATATCATCAAATAACAATGGTTTGCTGGCTACATCTTCATCCATTCGGAGTAAATGCTGTCTAGATCTAGAATCAATTACTCGAGTTTTTGTGCTAGAGATGCCGTGCATACAAGTTACTGTGCATCCTAAGTTTAGTAGATTGTTTTTGACATTTGATACCATGCCTGGTCGATTCTCAACGTGTGTAAACCGGAAAATCGGAACAGGAGCTTCTGGACTTATACGGTCTACTACACCGTATTGATACACATCAGTACAATTATCACCGATTAGTAATATCTTGAATTTTTTTGGTTGTCGAGAATTCTTCGAGTCTTTCATAAAAATCTATTTCTTTACAATATTCTGCGCCGATTATTGGCTTATCTTTATAATCGCTGCCTTTGACCATTACGTCAGGATTCCAATTTCTAATACGGAATGCAAGTTCTTCGTCGCTGTCGAAGGTATTTACAGCATCGACATACCGTAGAGCCATTAACATGGCTATGCGTTCTTGTACATTGTTAATCGGACGACTTGGTCCCTTGAGTTCGCTAACTCGTCTATCAGTATCTATTAAGACCAGCACATATGCATTGGGATAACTTTTTGCATGTCGAAGCAACTCAATGTGCCCGACATGCAAAATATCAAATGTACCGTTTACAACAACTCTAGTCATTGCTTTGAACAATTCCCCTAAGAATATCTAGAGTTTCTAAAAGATCACCTTTGTGCAAGATTCCCTTACCGTCAACATTTTCCCATTCGATGATATTGCTGGGCTTGTCGTCGATTAGAATATCACCGGTCTTACAGTGATCCTTTTTGTTCTTAGCAAAAGGACCAAAATGAACCGGAATATCCGGGTAATACTTTTGGCCCCATAGCACCTTGTCGTAGAATGCCCAATGAACATCATTACCCTTGGGCACAGCAGTCAAGAATAGCAGTTCATAATTGCGTGTGTCTCTAAGGTAACGACAATATTCAACAAGAGCATCGGCTTCTTTGGTCTTTTCAAGAAGTCCATAGATGCGAGGATCACGGATAATACTAGACCAAACTTCGTCGGGCCAGCGACCATCTGGAGCAGGCTGTCCGAGGACCTTGCTTGCATAGCCGTCAAAGTCGGCAACTACGCCGTCCATATCAAGAAAAATAGTAGTCATAGTGTTAGTTACCCTTCGACAGTTTCAAACGAATTAATCACGGTGATGTCGCGGAATCCTTCCTCATGAGAAGGAAACTGAAACGACGCCAGCATAGACTGAATTGCATTCTCAGGAATGGTCTTACCAGGACGCGAATTCAGTCGACGATTCCACTCAGTCTTGTCTTCGGGATGATCGAACACAACAACATCGAACACATAGCCCTTGTTCTTCAAATAGTTGATGAACTTAGCACGGCTCTTGCGGCTCATGTTAGTACGATCGATGACGATATCATGACCGAACAACACAGCACGATCGATGTGGCGCCACATCACAGTTTCAGCGAATCCAATAAGATCCTTGAAAGCTTCATTGTAGGTCATACCATATTCACGGGCAGTTTCCTCGATGACACGATCTGTGGAAGCAATGTAAGTATCTTCCTTCAAAGGCTGATTGCTGATCCAAGTGCTCTTACCAGCAGCAGGAACACCGACGAGAATGGTACAGGTCTTAGTCATCTTACTTCCTTTACGTTGTTTATAAGATATATTATACTAGGTTTCTGTCGAGAATACAACTGATTTATCGATCGGATTCTTCTATCGCTTTCTTAAGAATCCTTAATGCATTGTCTCTGCGCTTCATAGCAAACTCGTATGTAGGTCCCCAACCAAAATCTTCTTCGTCAGGACCGCACTCGAGTAGTGAATCGTAGACACGCTGTAGGTCTTCTTCGGTCATTGTCAAACTTCTTTTTTGGTGCTAATCACAAAAACTGCCTTATTCTTGACAGGATCAACATAGTGATCAATTCCAATGATTTCGGACCCATCCTGCATTGTGAATTCCTTGCTCCAAGCCCATAGAATTTCGTCTAGCGATACAACAGAAGTATGTTGCTTATATTCAGTAGTCATCTTCGTCCCAACCCCAGCCTCCTCGGCTGCCGTAGTTTTCTTCGTAATACTTACGATCTTCCTCTTCACGCTGTTCACGTTCTATGGCCGCATCACGAGCCATCATATTCTCGTAGACTTCATTAGCGCCCCTGCCCCAATAGTCGCACTCTAGACCACAATCAGGGCAGTATTCACGAGATACAGATTCAATAAAGTTGTGACTACCGCAGTTAGGACACTTGCGATCAGTGATCTTCTTGCCAGTATCAACCCAACCGTTGCGTTCATTGTAATAGTTAGTCATCGAGCCTGTCCAAATAATCTTGCCATTCTACTTCTGCTGAACCACCGGCGTGGTATCCGGCCTCCCAGGCTTTACGGGCAATGTCAATCCAAAATCGATATGCGCTGGAAAGACTACTCCAGTCGGCAGGATGACACTTATCTTGAGTTGCGATCCATTTATCAAAAGTCATCTCAGATTGCCTTTAAACAGTGTTCAGTAATTGCAACAGCATCCCACGGAGTTGTTGAGTGTTTCGTATCCAACAATACGATATAGTGAGCACCGTAGGCATCCTCTGCGAACATGCCTACGATTTTGCCCGTAATGGAGTCCAGTTCCACATCTGAAGTAGAATGGAACTGGACTTTATCGCCGTTTGAAAAATTCATCGATCACCTGTAAAGTTAGAGTTAGGATATATTTTGTATAAATAAGTATAGCATAAAACATCATGCAGTCAAGAAAAAAGTCCTTCGCGGTACTGGAATACCCAAGGACACTAACAGTTGTAAAGGAACTATCAGCATGTCTATTTATTACGTCTACGCATACCTTCGCAAGAAAGATCTTACTCCTTATTACATTGGCAAGGGTAAAAGTAATCGAGCTTTTCAAAAGCATCATGTTCCAGTTCCGAAAGAAAAATACCGTATTGTATTTCTTGAATGTAATTTAACTGAGTTAGGTGCTCTGGCCCTTGAACGTCGGTACATTCGATGGTACGGTCGAAAAAACAATGGCACGGGTATACTTAGAAACCTCACTGACGGCGGCGAAGGCTCTTCCGGATATATTCCATCGGATATTGAACGTAAAAAAGCAAGTATGCGGATGTCTGGTCAAAATAATCCTCAATATCGTTCTGCTAGATTCGGTGAACTAAATCCATTTTTTAATCAAAAGCACACTACTCAAACTAGAGAAAAAATGAAAAGTAATAAGCCAAAGAGAATTGCTGCACTAGTTGAAACAAATACATTAAAATATGGAGTATCAAATGTGCGACAACTTGAATGGGTAAAAGATAAGGGTAAGAAAACTAATTTAGAAAAATATGGTGTAGAAAATTATTCTCAAACAGACAATGGGCGTAAGGCAATATCTGAATTTAGAAAGCAGAATGCCTTACGACCAATATATCTAGAAGTTAAAGAATTATATAAGTCTCAGGGATTAAAAATTCCTAGAGGAACATACATTCTTTCTGATGATAAATTACATGCTATCAAAAATGTATTGTCGAATAAAAGTTAAACGATCTTGTTCGTCTAACTCAATAAACATTTCTAAATTAGATTGTAAGTATTCACAGATTGGATAAAATTCCTCATCTACTAAATTTTTAAAAGTATTATCCTTAAGAATCATAATTAGTTTTTCAGGAGATTTTCTTGCCAAGAATTTCTTAAACAAATAGTAAGGACTTTTAATTTTAGAACTCAATCCGTTATCGGTGTAAAATACAAACCCTTCTGTTTTATTTCTCTTCACTACCTTGAGCAAATCACCTACCGTAGTACGAACTCCCATAACAGGCAAGCAGCCGAACTGGATACCAAACACTGCAAGAGCGTGTGAATCCAACTTCACCGGGCTGTCCCATTCCTTCAAACGGTAGCCGATCAAGTACATGCCTTCCTCTTCAGGAATGATGTGCGGATCGTTGCGATGCACACATTCGAACATAAAAGTCAGGCGCGGATTTGCACGGCAAATTTCACGATACACATTGACATCGATCAGTTCACGTGCCATTGCACAGAAGTCACTGTCTAGGCTACCAGTAGTTGACACAAGGATATCTCCGTCATGCCAAGTAACGGCACACATGAAACCGTTGATCTTGCGATACGCATCGACAACAGTATCGTCACTGAGCTTAGGCGCCTTCTTCTCGACACCGTAGTTGTAGACCTTGGTAAACGGACGAGAAATCACATTGAAATCCTTGTCGATTACAGTGCCGCGGCATTCCTCGAGGAAGCGATTCCACAGGTCGTCGTAGAATACACGCTTAGTGTACTTGAGAACAAACAGACCAGGATATACTTCGCTTTCGCGCATCTTAACCAACTTGGGATTCTTTTCAACCCAATTCTTAAGTTCGATCTTGTTCATTGTCTCTGTCCTTGTGTGTTGTTTACTTGCACATTATACATGCAAACACAACGAATGTCAAGGGTAATGCGGAGCACCTAGTTCATCTAATCTAGTCATCCTTGCTTGTTCGTCTGCAATAATCTTCTTGGTAATAGCAAGTCGAAAGGGATTAGGATCATCGAGAATTACAAGTGCGACTTCAGTGTCACTATATGGATACAATCGAATACGTTCATCATTCATAAGATGTTTGAACATCTGTGGTGCTACAAATGAATTAGAATGTTTTTTAATAGCGCATTTGCTAAAGTCCCAATTGAGTTTAGCTTTGACCCTCTTATTTAGGATTATTTTGTTCATATCAATTGTTCCTTGGAAAAATAATGTGACGAGGTTTGTCTTTTTTCACAGCGTAGTCGTGCGTATACCATGTTCCGCCGTGACTTTGATGGGTGTCTTGATAGGGAATAACAAGCAATACATCGCATTCATCAACAATATTACGATTGCGAGCAAAGTAAGACTTGGGTTCACGTAACTCATCCGACTTATGATAAGCACGTAGTTCATCCTTAACGGGAGGGTGACAAACTACTTTGAACCCAAGCTTCTTTGCAATCTTAGCTGCTTCGACATCAACTCCAACACAGTCGCCGTGATGGAATTCACCGTTCTCTCCATTAACCATACAGTCAATTAAGAAATCGGACAGCAATTGCTCGAACTCTTTCTTTTGACGCTTGTTCATTCCTGAACGTGTTCCGGTGACACCAATCTTCATTAGTGGTGCCCCTTGATGTCGCCCTTGGCAGCATCAGCACAGATGTCGTCCAGCAGCGTAACAACGTTGCCAGTAGCATCCATGCCCACATCACGAGCGCGATATGCTTCTAAGCCGCTAACA
>Ga0208260_1000173_pt1 | contig 26326 bp, 33 predicted proteins | sample CryBogCBH18Aug09_FD_184619 | JGI IMG/M metagenome (GOLD analysis project Ga0208260, IMG submission 184619) | Freshwater microbial communities from Crystal Bog, Wisconsin, USA - CBH18Aug09 (SPAdes) | ecosystem: Environmental > Aquatic > Freshwater > Lake | place: Crystal Bog, Wisconsin, USA...
GTGATCGTAATGGTTGGGCTGTATGGATTGGAACGCCATGCGGCAAGAATGAGTTCTGGGAGATTTCAGAAAAGGCTCGGCAATCGTCCGAGTGGTTTCATTTAGATTTAAAGGCGAGTGAGACGGGTTTAATTCCTCAGTCTGAATTAGACGATGCCCTAGAGCAAATGGGCTACGACCGTTATCAGCAAGAATACGAGAATAGTTTTGAAGCTGCGATTATGGGCGCTTATTTTGGGCGCGAGATGTCTGATGCGCAGCGTGAGGGCAGGATTGTTGAAAGCCTGCCGTTATTAGACACAGAGATACATACAGCCTGGGATTTTGGTAACGGCGCTAATATGGCTGTCTGGGCGTTCCAGATCGGCAGGGATGGACCGCATGTCGTCGATTTCATTTCGGTCAGCGGATATTACTTTCTCGATTATCTCAAAGAGATCAAAGAGCGCCATTACACAGGCACATGTTACGTTCCGCACGACGCAAAGGTTCCTAGCTTCGAGACCGGCAGGACACGCATCGAAACGATGCTGGCAGAAGGAGTTAAGCCTCTTCTGGTGGCAGATCATCGTGTCGAAGACAGAATACACGCAGCCAAGCTCACTATCCCAAAATGTTGGTTTGATAAGCGACGAAGTGCTTCGGGTTTGGAAGCCCTGAGACAATATAAACAAGAATGGGATGATAAGGCGCGTGTGTTTAAGAACACGCCAAAACATGATTGGGCGTCTCATCCTGCCGATGCGTTTGGTTATCTCGCTATGGCGTGGAAGCAACACATACAGCCTGAGATTGACAAGGCCGATAAGCCTGAGATGCGCGGCTTAAACAAAATAACGATGGATGAGTTCATGGATTTTGAAAATAGCGGCTACGAGAAGCGCGAGCGCATCTGATGGCTGAATACGAGGAAAAATCCACGAAGTCAGGCCGTGATGCTGCCTATTATCTCGACTTGATTGAAAGCGCCCAAAAAGCGCCTGAGATTGCAGAATGGGAAAGCCGCTGCAAAAAGATACGCAAGAAATACCGTTACGAAAGCTCGCAGACTAACAAGACGCGACGCTATCAGATATTGTGGTCGAACCTAGAGATAATGAAGCCTGCGATATTGGCTAAGGCTCCACAGCCAGTGGTCCAGCGTCGTTATCGTGATAGCGACCCAGTAGGTCGTGAAGCGTGTGATCTGTTGGAACGCGCTTGCCGGTTCCAGGTTGAGAGCAATGATTATTTTAGTCGGTTAGAGCAAGTTAGAGACGATTACTTGCTGTATGGTCGCGGTGTGGCTCGATTGTTTTATGAGCCTGTGACGATCATTGTTGAAGACGACGACGATGTTGACGGGCTTGATGTTTCCTCGATGGAGGGGCCTGACGCAGAGCGCGCTGAAGAGATTGGTGAGGCTCAAGAGGCTAACAATCCCGGCGAGATATTAGACTTTGAGAATGTTAAGCTGCGTTTCATACAGCGTGATGATTTTGTTTGCGAGGCTGCGCGTGTATGGGATGAAGTGGGTTGGGTGGCGTTTCGTGCCTATTTAAGCCGCGAGGAGCTTGTTGAGCGATTTGGTGAAGAGATCGGCAATAAGATCGGTCTTGATGCGTCGCCAGGGCAGGGCGAGCAGGATAACATAAACAACACAGGTTCGACTAGCGAGAAAGACAAGGCAACCATTTGGGAGTTCTGGGATAAGAACAAGCAAGAGGTCTGCTGGATTGCAAAAAGCTATCCAGAGACGCTTGAACACTCTTCTCCTTATCTCAAGCTCAGTGGTTTCTTTCCGTGTCCAAAGCCAGCATTTGGCACGCTAACGACTGATAGCCTCGCGCCTGTTCCTGACTTTGTGTATTACCAAGACCAGGCAGAAGAAATTGATACGCTGACGGCTCGCATAGCTAGTTTGCAGCAATCATTAAAGCTGGTGGGTTTCTATCCTGCCGGTCCTCAAGGTGAGGGTGCGCCGGAAGTAGAGCGCGCAATGGCTCCTGGCTTTGAGAATAAGATGATTGCGGTGAAGTCATGGGCTGTCTTTACTGAGGGCGGCAAGGGCGGTGCGCCGATTGTATGGCTTCCGATTGACCAGGTAGCGGCATTGCTTAAAGGCTGTGTCGAGCTACGCAAACAGTTGATTGAGGATGTTTATCAGATCGTCGGCATAAGTGACATTATGCGAGGCGATGGCGACGCAAGTGAGACTGCTACGGCGCAGAATGTTAAGGCGCAGTTTGGGTCTGTCCGTATTAGAGAGAGACAGCAGGAATTAGCACGCTTCTCACGCGACATTATCCGTATGTTGGCTGAGATTATATGCGAGCAATTCCAGCCTGATACGCTGATGAAAATGACAAATATGGCGTTGCCAAGCGAGGCAGAGCTACAGCAGCAAGCCCTCATGCAGCAGCAACAAGCTCTGATGCAGCAAGCACAACAAGCGCATATGCAGCAAATGCAAGCGCCTCCGCAACAACCATCACAGCCTGGGATGATGTAGATGATGCCAGGTGAGCAACAAGAAAAACCCGTAACGATTGACGCGGTAATGGAGTTGCTCCGTGATGGGGCGTTACGTCGATTTAGAATAGATATTGAGGTCGATAGCACCATAGTTGGTGATGAGAGCCAAGAGCGCAAAGACCGCAATGATTTCATTATGTCCGTTACGCAGTTTATGCAGGGTTGGGGGCCTATGGTGCAGGCTAACCCTGCGATTGCTCCATTATTTGGTGATTTGCTTCTGTTTGGCGTTCGCGCTTACCGCGTTGGTCGTGAGTTGGAAGAAACGATTGAGGACACGGTAGAAAAGATCGAACAAATGGCTAATCAGCCAAAACCGCCTAGCCCAGAGGCAATGGCGCAGCAAGCCAAATCTCAAAGCGACCAAGTCAAGGCTCATGCAGAGGTGCAGAAGTCACAGTTTGATATGCAAGCGGCACAGGTCGGCGCTCAAGCTAAGATTGCACAGGCTCAACTCGATCATCATGCAGCCCTTCGCCAAGCTCAGATGGATGAGCAAAGAGCGCAGAATGATTTCATACGCCAGCAAGCTGAAGCGGCAAACGCGGCTATGATGCCGCCTGGGGCAAACAATGTCTGATTGGATCAAAGGCGCCATTAAACATCCAGGCGCGCTTCACAAAGAATTAAACGTGCCGATGGGTAAGAAAATTCCAAAGGGCAAGATCGAAAAAGCTGAACACAGCAAAAACCCGAAAGAGCGCAAACGGGCTATGTTAGCTGAGACGCTCAAAAACATGCACAAAGGTTAAGTCATGGCTGGCGGTTTATTCTTACAATCCGAACAAAATCTTAGTGACGGTTACACGGTCACTGGCTCCGTTACGGCGGCTGGCAATCTGTTTTCTGTCGATACGCAGGGCTATAAGCGCGTTGCTGTCAATGTATCTAGCGCTGGAACGACTTGCACGATTACCTATGAAGCAAGTCCTGACAATGTGAACTGGGTTGGCGTTTCTGGTTATGCGCCTAATGCTCCTGCAACTGAGACGGTTGCGACGACGACCACGGCAGTTGCCACGGTTTTCAGATGTGATTTGCGCTATTTCCGCGCGAGAGTGTCCACATATACGAGCGGCACTGTTACGGCTGCTGCTAATCTAAGACTGTCTTAATGACTGAGCGGTCATGCCGCGTTTGCGGTGGCTGGCATAAGCTAGAAGAAGAGTGGCCTGCCGAATGTGCGGGTCATTTTCATTTTAACGATAAGCGTTCTGATTTAGCGACGCCTATGATCATCAAGGATGAGATGGGAGTTGTTCAATCACAGCTAACGGGCAAGTATTACGATAGCAAGTCAAGCATGCGTAAAGAATACAAAGCATTTGGCGTTATCGAGATGGGGAACGATAAGCAGGATATTAGGGCGCCAAAGCGTCCACAGATAAGCAAGCAAGAAATAGCACAAGCGGTGAATAAGGTTAGAAATGGTTACAAGCCAGGCGCACAAGGCGTTGCTCTCGCTAAAGAGACCGGCGCTTCCTGGCAATAACGGCTTTTCAACGGCCAAGGTGAACTATGATAGATGAAGAGATTATTGACGTCCCGGCAACGGGCGAAAGCGAAGTCGCGTCTGAACCACAAGATTTACGCTCCATTATTGAGGCTGCAAGAGATAAGCAGCTTGAAGAAAAGGCTGAAGCGCCAAGCTCGGAACCAAAGGCCGATGAGCCGATTGAGAAACCAGCAAGGCAAGCCGGTAGAGACGAAAAAGGTCGTTTCGCCGCAAAGGATAAGCCTATACAGGCTGACGCTCCCGACAATCAGCAAGTTTCGGCTGAAGCAAGCAGCGATGAGACTGAGAAACCCGTTTATAAAGCGCCTCCTGGTTGGTCAGTTTCTGCAAAGGCTGCGTTTAATGAGCTTCCCGAAGCCGTTAAAGAAAGCATTGCCAAGCGCGAAGCAGAGATAGACCAAGGCTTCAAGCGTTATGGTGGTTTAAAGCAATTTGCGGAGTATGCAGAAAAGAACGGCACAACATTAGCTGCGGCTGTTCAAGATTACTCTAAGATCGAAAACGGTCTGCGCACGAATTATCTCGCAGGCATAGATGAGATACACAAGCGGTTCAATGTTGATCCCGCTATGTTCATACAGGCTTACGCGCAACGCTACGGTGTCTCCCTTGATGGGGCGGCGGCTGCGCCTTCACAGGGCTATCAACCCCCTGCGATAAACCAAGACGCCATTATCCAGCAAGCTACGGCTGCTTTTGAAGAGAAAATGTTACAGCGTGAAAGTCTCTCTGAGATTGAACGATTTAGCGCCGATCCTAAAAATCAGTTTTTCGAGAATATGCGCGAAGATATGGCTATCCTTCTTCAAAACGGAAAGGCCAATAATCTACAGGACGCATATGAGAAGGCTTGTTGGGCAAACCCAGAGACAAGGGCAATCCTGCTTAAGTCTCAACAACCAAGCAATTCAGCGCCGTCGCAAGCGCAGGCTGTTCAAAAGGCCAAAGCAGCGGCGAAGGCAGTAGGTGGAGCGCCTAGTCCCGGTTTCAACCCCGGCACAAAAGCACCCCCACCAAACATGAGCATCCACGAAAGCATCAAAGCCGCGATTGCAGCGCAACGCGGATAGGAAAGGAATAAAACATGCCAAGTCCATTAGTGGCTTCGGTCGATTGGGGAGATGTGGTTACCACAACTCTCGAAAATCGGTCTAAAGTTCTCGCAGATAACATTACAAACAATAACGCCCTTCTTTCTCGCTTGCGTGAAAAAGGCAAAGCAAAGCCCTTCTCTGGTGGTCGTGAGATCATGCAAGAGCTGCGCTATGCTCAAAACCAGACGTTTATGTTCTATTCTGGTTACGAGTTCCTCAACGTATCACTGAACGATACAATGACGGCTGCTCGCTTCCCGATTAAACAGGCGTCGATTGCAGTAGTTCTTTCTGGTCTTGAAGAGCTTCAGAACCGTTCTGAGGACGAGATGATTGACCTCATCGAAGCCCGCGTAGATACGGCTGAAGACACGTTTTGGAACCAGATGAGTGCTGCTGTTTATTCAGACGGCACAGGTTGGGGTGGTAAGCAGATCAACGGTCTTGCGCTGTTGGTTTCTAAAACGCCAACGTCTGGCGTTGTTGGTGGTATCGACCGTTCGTCACAGGTCTGGTGGCGTAACGTAGCTGTGAACGCTAATACTGATACGCGAGGTGTTGTTACAAGCTCTAACATTCAGAGCTATATGAACTCAACGACAATTCAGTTGAAGCGTAATAGCGACGGCGTTGATTTGATCGTAGCGGATAATAACTATTATCTCGCTTACCTCAACTCATTGCAGGCAATTCAGCGTATCACTGACGACAAGGGAACCGCTGGCATCGGCTTTACCTCATTGAAATACTACGGCGCAGGCAAGTCTGTTGATGTGGTTCTTGATGGCGGCAAAAACGGTCAGATCCCATCGAACACGATGTATTTTATCAATTCTGATTACTTGTTCTACCGCCCACATTCTGCGCGGAATTTCAAGGTCATCGGCGGTGATAGAACCAACATCAACCAGGATGCGATTGTTCGCATTATGGCATGGGCAGGCAATATGACGATTGCTAATCCTTCCCTTCAAGCCGTCCTCTGGCAATAAGAAAGGATAACTGACAATGGCAATCGCAATTTTACAGTATGAAGGCGTTGGCGCTAGAACATATGCGCCAGAAGGCCCTATCGACATTACGGGCAAGACGGGGCCTCTTCCGTCTTTCCGTCCAGGCGAGGTTGTTGGCGGTGACGCTGGCGCTGAGTTTGTTTACGCGTTCTTTACGCCTACCGCTGGTTTGACTTTGAACCAGGGTGACGTTTTGTCGGTAGACAACACGGGTCAGGCTTATCAGCTTACGACTTCTGCTGCTATTCGTGGCAACTACGTCGCTACGTTCTTTCTGAATGGTCGTTATGGTGATCCTGGAACGGCTAGCAACGGCGGCAACATTTGGTCATATACATTCCCATCAGCGGGTGTGTATGGCATTTGGGTGCAGCGCGCTGGTTTCTCGCTTGTCAACTTTGCTTCATCCTCGGTCGTTACTGGCCTTGGTGAGACAACTGCGACGGCGAGCCAGGTTAAAGTTCCTGCAACTGCGACAGTATCGTCAAAGGCTCTACAGGGTCTTTACTTTGGCGCGACGAGCGGCACGTTTACCGCTAACACGACTTCTGGGTCAGCTACGCTTACAAGCGTATCGTCAAACCAGGGTCTTGAGATCGGTATGGGCGTAAGTGGAACGGGTATTCCTGCTGGTGCGTTTATTGCGGCAATCGCTGGTTCAACCATCACGCTCGGCAACGTCGTGTCTGGTGGCTCTGCTCTGGCTACTGCAACAAACACTGGCACAACGATTACCTGGACGACTTGCTCGTTTACCGCCAACACGGTCAACGGCTCGCCAACCCTGACGAACATCTCGAATATTTCGGGTGTTTTCCCTAACCAGACCATCAGTGGGACGGGCGTGTCAGGCACGATCGTATCAATCAACGGTGTTCCAGGAGCTTATACCATTACCCTTTCGGCTAATGCGACCGCTACAGGCACATCAGTCACCATGACCACATCGCAATACACGATTGGTGCGCTTTGGTGGCCTATCGTTGATAAAACTAACTAATAGTTAGGTAACAAACTCAAAGAGGGGGGCATTTTGCTCCCCTTTTTTTATGGGCTTTTCAACGGCCAAAGGTGAACTATGGACGATTATTTAGGTGGCGTGGGTGATCCGTTTGCGACGGTGAACGGTGGTTTTGGTGGTATTAATTACGCTGAAATGAATAAGGGTGTTCAACCCATATTCTTTGTTGAGCCTGTGCCGGATGCTAAAGCGTCTGAAGAGGCTGGTGTTCCTAAGTTTCGTGAAGAAGAGCGGGTAAGACTGATTGTTGCCGGCGATATGTTTAACGTCGCTGTCCATCCCGTAGACAACAACATTAAAGAGCGTTTTCCGGCTCAGTATGAAGCCTGGAAGGCTAAGAAGCAGGAAAAGCATGTAGAGGGAACGCCAATTAAGCATTGGCCTCTTTTGTCTCCTGTGCAGATAGCAGAATTTGAAAGCGCGGGCATTTATTCGGTCGAAAGCCTGCGAGACATAGCTGATACGAATATTAACCGCATTGCTGAAGGCCGCATATGGCGTGAGAAGGCCAAGGCGTGGCTAGAGCAAGCGAAAGACGGCGCGACCGCTACTAGACTAGCGGCTGAGAATGAACGCCTCAGAGAACAGTTAGAACGCTTAGAGAAGCGTATTGATGAAATGGAACGGGAGACGCCTAAAAAGGCTCCTGTGCGACATACAAAGGCTGACTAATGAGTTTGTTGACGATAATTCAAGGCGCGGCGCTTCGGTGCAATTTTGGGACAACCCCGGCGTCTGCATTTTCGTCATCTGACCAAAGTGTATTGCAATTAGTCGCGTTTGCTCAAGATACGGGTAGGGAGCTATTAGAGCGTTACGATTGGAACGCTTTAAAGATACAGGGTCGAATTATCGGTGACGGTAGCTCGACCATGTTTAACATCCCGCCGGATTGGATGCGTCTATGTCCTAGCGACAAGTCTCCGATGGGGGCTTTCATTAGCTTGGCGCGTCCAACTAATCCTCTCATTGGGCCTGTCAATGACGAATGGCTTAACCAGATGAAGGCGCTGCCTGCTTATCCTGCTTATCCTGTGTGGCGTATTATTAACGGTGAAGTCGAGATATGGCCCGCGTTAGCTTCGGGTGAAATTGTAACATTCTGGTATTTCACGAAGGCGTGGATTTCGCAGTATTCGACCAATTCACAAATTATGCAATGGTCGAACGATAACGACATTTCTTTGATTGATGAAGACATAATTATGAAGGGCGCCATATGGCAGTGGAAGCGCGCCAAGGGGTTAGATTACGCTGAAGAGTTTAGAACCTATCAAGACGCATTAGAGAGGAACGCAGGCCAGCAAAATAACGAGCGTGTTGTTTCTACCTCTACCTATACCGTCAACCCGGACACGTTCTGGCCGGGAACAATTAGCTATGTCGCTCCATGAGGAAGTTACCTTTACGCGATAAGGCGCAGGGTAGCAAAGGGCGTCTTTCCAAGGCAGTTCAATTACCAGCTCCGACAAAGGGCTGGATGGTTGGCGAAAACCTTGCAGAAGCACCCCCCGGCACAGCGTATGTATTGCAGAATTGCTTTCCTCGTTCTGACTATGTTCGTATTCGTCGCGGTTCTCAGGCGTATGCGACGGGTATGCCGAATAACACGGTTGCTACAATTATGCCGTGGAATAACGGCACGACCAGTAAAATGTTCGCTGTGTGTGGCGGCAATATCTATGATGTGTCTAGCACTGGCGCTGTCGGGTCTGCATCCTATTCGGGCTTGTCATGGAACTATCTACAATATGTGCAGTTCCAAGGATTAGGCGGCAGCTATCTCGTCGCCTGTAATGGACATGATAGCGTCTTGCAATGGAACGGTAGTGCTTGGTCGGTTCCAGCAATTACCGGCTTAACGGGGCAGATATTTTCTAACGTCTCTGTCTTTAAGAATAGATTATATTTTGTTGAGAATAATTCGCTTAATATTTGGTATTTGCCTGTTAATGCGATCGCTGGCGCTGCTACGGTATTCCCGATGCAGGGCGTGTTTAAGTATGGTGGGTATATTGTCGCCTCTGGAACATGGGCGATTGATAGCACTAGCGGTATTTACGAGGCATTTGTAGCGGTTTCATCTGAGGGTGAGGTCGTTATGTATGACGGCTCTGACCCGTCTACTTGGACATTGAAAGGCACATATAAGGTCGCCAAGCCATTAGGCACAAATTGCTTGCAAAAAGCAGGCGGCGATTTGATGGTGATGACACAAGACGGCATCATCTCGATGTCTCAAATCCAGCAGCTCGATCAGATCGCCTTGCAGAATATTGCGTTGACGCAGCCTATCCAGCCCGCGTGGCGTGATGCTGTTGCGGCTAGAATTGGTTTGCTTGGTTGGCAGATTACAATGTGGCCAACCGAGAGTATGGCGGTTATTAATCTACCTAAAACGTCCGACACAGACAAAACGCAGTATGTTGTAAACGCTAGAACGGGTGCGTGGGCTAGCTATGTTGGATGGGACGCCAATTGTTTCGCTGTATATAATAATAATCTTTATTTTGGCTCTTCTGACGGTCGTGTGATGCAGGGCGAGATAGGCTCTGCTGATGACGGCGCGAACTATAACGCTATTATCTTTTATTCATTCTCAAGTATTAATGGCGATGTCACGCATAAACAAATGAGGATGATCCATCCTTATTGCACGAATAACATGGGCTATACACTCGATGTTAAGGTGAATGTGGATTTCGACATTAGTTTACCTAACGCTCCGACTGCTTCTGTCCCTCCTGCTGGTGGGCCTGTGTGGAATACGTCACAGTGGGATAAGGTTAATTGGACAGGTGCATTGCAGACACAAAACTACTGGCAGACTGTTTCCGGCTTTGGAACACTGTTTGCGCCTATCTTACAGATTACGCTTTCTACGGCGTCATCATTCGCTGATATTCGCTTGATGCGAACTGATGTGCTTTTCGAAGAAGCAGAGATAATTGCTTGATTAAGGACGCCATACGGGACGACCAAGGCGCTAAGGAATATATCGACCAAGCTCTCGGCTTTAACATATCTGCTCCGTTTTGTGGCTTTACGGTTGTTAATGAAAATCACCATATAGTCGGCGCGTTTATCTTTAACGGGTATGAAAGCGGTAACGTCGAGCTGACGGTCGCAATTCATGAGAAGCTAACGATTAGAGTTATACGGTTTATTGTATATCTCGCGTTTGTCGAGCTGAAGTGTCACAGGATTACGGCTCGAACAAGAGCAAGTAATAAGCGAGCAATTAACGCAATCGAAAAAGCAGGCGCAAAGCAGGAGGGTGTTTTGCGTGAATACTTTAATGGCGAAGACGCAATAATATTCGGTATGCTCGCCAAAGAACAACGTCTAGTGAGGTTATAAATGGGTAGCACTCCATCAGCCCCAGATCCGACGATGTCGTCGATGATCCAGCAGCAAGCGAATAATAATGCTGCTCAACAACAACAAAAAATGAATATGGTCGGGCAGAACACGCCTTACGGCTCATTGTCTTGGACGCCTGATGGCAATGCTCCCGGTGGCTATACAGCTACTCAGTCGCTTAATCCACAGTTCCAGCATTTGCTAGATACGAACACATCATTTTCGCAAGGTATCTCTGATGCGGCTAACGGCTTTGCCGGTAATAATGCCGCTAATATCTCCGCTCAATCTCCGCAATATAGTCCCTATAACGTAAATATACGGGATAACACGCCTAATCTGTCATTGCAGAATAATAACCCTAATTTAGATTTAAGCTATAATGCAGACGCTCAAAGATTATCAGATTTAAACAAGTCTACGCTTGATCCTTATTGGAGCCAGCAAGAGAACGACTTTGACCAGAAGATGGCTGACGATGGCCTCGTCCCTGGTGGCAATCAATATGATAATGCCTATCGTGACTTTAATGTGGCTAAGTCTAATGCTTATGACCAGGCCAATTTAAACGCCTATAATACGGTTAATAATAATGCCGCAACACAGTTTGGGGCGAATAATAGCGTTGTAAACCAGAATAATCAAAACGCTCAGAATATGTTTAGCCAGAATAATGCGGTTGTTAATCAGAATAACCAGAACGAGCTAAACAGGCAAAATTCAGGTATTCAGAATTTAACTGCCGGATTAGCTGCGTATAACAATCCGTTTAATGTTATATCGGCTCTTCAAAGCGGCGGGCAAGTTGCGCAAGCTCCGTCTCTTGGCCTTACTCAGACCCCACAGGAAAGCATCCAAGCGCCGGACTATAGCGGTATGGCGTCGAATAATTACTCGACGCAGATGGCGCAATCTAACGCAATGATGGGCGGTTTGTTTGGCTTAGGTGGTAAACTTCTCGGCGGCTTTGGTATGGGGGCTGGTTAATGGCTTTAGAAGCTCCTAACATGATGCAGATATTAGCTGCTGACCCTGGCGCTGAGATACAGGCGCAAGAGGCTGCGCGTCGTCGTCAAGCTATGGCGCAACTGCTACAGCAAAATCAGCAAATGGCTGCGGAAGCAGGAGAGTATAAAGACCTTGGCGGCGGCGGCGGTGGTGGCAGTAGTCGTTCTGATGTTTTAGCGGGGCTATTAGGCAATCCAGTAGCAAGCCCTGACGGTGGAGCGCCGGAGTTTGGCCCGCCTCCATCTGATGGTCCTGCTCCTGTCACAAAGTATGATTTTGGCAAGAATGTTAAAGGCGACGTTAGTATTTCAGATGTCGCCAAAATGGCTCTTAAGAATGGCGCTACGCCTGAGCAAGCTGCAACACTCGCTGCAATATCGCGTCCTGAGAGCGGTGGCAATTCTCATGCCTTTAATGGTAAGGGCAAAGACTTATCTCATGGGCTATTACAAATTAACATGCTCGGCGGCATGGGGCCTGAGAGACGCGCGCGTTATGGCTTAACCAGTAATGAGCAATTATTCGACCCTGAGACGAATATTCGCGTTGGCCTCGATTTAGCAAAAAGACGCGGTAACTTTAACGATTGGTCTACCTATCTGAATGGCTCTTACAAGCGATATATGCCTGAGGCATTAGAAGCTGTTAAAGCTCTTGGGCCTCAGTCTAATGCTGCTGATGTCGCGCCTCAACAAGTGGCTTCACTGTCACAAGCTAATGATGCTTCTCCTCGTCAATTGCCTCCTACTATGGCTAACGCACAGCCTGCGCCTGAGAACAACGTCCCGCTGCCTCCACAGCGTCCACCACAGGCTCAATTAAACCAATTAGCTGCCGGCCTGCGTCAACAACCACAGCAAGATGATAACCCTATTTCTGCTATTGGTAATGCGATCGGCGGCATGTTTGATGGTGGTCAAGAGGCTCCGCAAGAAGCTCCGCAGCAAGTCGCTGGTAATGGCGCTGCCGGTTGGGGACAGGGCGGTTATAGAGAGAGGAAAAACTATGGCGGTAGCGGTCTTTTAGGCTTGGCTCAAAACGCTATCGGCAATCTGGTAGACCAAGGCGAAGCGCCGCAGGCTACGCCAGAAGTTCAGCAAATGTTGAATGATCCGCGTAAGAGCGTTCAATATGCTGTTCGCGCGCTTGATACGACGCAATCGCCACAGCAACGGCAGATATTCCAATATATGTCGCATTTAGAAGCGGCTAGAGAGAAGCAGATAGATGATGACCGGCGCGCTGCGGCTGCGTCACAACCTCATCCTTGGTCGCAAGACCCGAACGGCGCGCAAGGCCAGTATGATGAGCATGGTATGTTTCACCCTGCTCAAAGAGAAGAGGTTCCAACATCAATCAAGGAATATGAATACTATAAGAAGAATGTGCGGGAAGGTGAAATGCCTCGCTCATTTGAAGATTGGAAGAAGGCCGGCGGCAATAACGGCGTCAATCATCGTCATGTTATCGGCGGCGCGCTTGTCGATGATGATGGCAAGGTTATTTATCAGAAGCCAGAAGAAGAAGGCTGGAGCTCAGACGCTATTGAGGATGCCGCTATCGCTGAAAACGCTGGCGATAAGTCATGGAAACAAAATGTAGGTCGCGGTGTGCAGGGCGGCAAAATACTCGGGCAAGTTCAAAATAGAGCGGCAGAGAGACGCCGCGAGGCTAATCAGTCTGTTGCGGATATTATGCAAAATGCGGCTGAGTATGGCGGCGTTAAAGCAAGAGAGAGAACGCTCGGCCAGCAAGAGGGTAATGCTGTAACGTCTGCTATTGAAGCCGGTAACGCCTTGACGATTACACGCAAGGCTACTGATGCTCTTGGAAACGGTAATCTGCCAGACATTAACATGGCAATTAACGCTTTCAAAAATCATACGGGCGAGCCACAGGTTCAAGCGTTTGGACAGTCTGCGGCTACCTTGGCTAACACATACGCAAGAGCGGTTAATCCGAAAGGTCTGCCGCACGAAAGCGTCCTGCGTGATACGATCGAACGCATGTCTGCGGCGCGCTCTCCACAGCAATTACACGCCATTATGGACGTTATGCAGCAAGAAATTGAGATGGCTGTAAATGCGCCTCGCCAAGCCCGCGAGACGATCAAGGGCATGGATAAGGGCGAAGCCTACAAGGTGCCTGAGTATAAAGGCAATGGCGGCACAACCAGCAACGGCTTAAAATGGTCGGTTGAATAATGGCAAAGCTAAAGATAGGCGATCACACAGTCACGGTTGACGATAGCTTTAGAAGCCTATCGCCCGATGAGCAACAAAGGACTGTCGATGAGATATCGAAAAGTCTGCCTAGCAAGGTTGCTGATACTGCCAAGCTAGAAGCGCCTGCGGATAATAAGGGTGACTTCTCGATTGGGAATGTCGGTCGTTCTTTAGCAAATGGCATGACGTTTGGTCTTGCTGACCGTATCGCTGCCGCTGCAAATAGCGTTATCCCATTGGATGAGGGGTCGCATTTCGGGGACTATTCCGGCAATCTGAAAGTTCAACAAGAAAAGACGAACGCCTACCGTGAGAAGCACCCTGTCCTAAGCACGATTGGTAATGTTGTCGGTAACGTCGCTGCATTGCCTCTGATGCCGGAGGCTCTAACCGGCGGTGTTATGTCTGGGCCTATGCTGTCGCGTGTTGCTGCCGGTTCAAAAGCTGGTGCGTTAGCAGGCGCCTTACAAGGGGCCTCTGATAGCCCGGATTTGACGGATATAGGTAGAACTGCCGGAGGTGCTGCGACAGGTGCGGCGGGTGGCGCTGTGTTAGGTGGCGGCGTTCCTATCCTGGCTAAAGGCTTGGGCGCCGTAGGCTCGACCATAGCAGATAGTATGCGCGGCTATGATGGGATCTCATCTCCTGCCGGCAAGTCTCTCATCAAAGCCTTAAAGCAAATGGCTCCTGGTGAAGCTGATAATGCTGCAAGTCGCCTCGGTGATGAAGCGACGTTAATGGATTTCTCGCCTGCTTTCTTAGGCAAGGCAATGGGTGTCTCTGGCAACTCGCCGGAAGCGCGCAATACGATCGCACAAATGCTGACAACCCGTAACAAGGGGACAAGCAATCGTCTTCTCGGTGATGTGAGTGCTAACTTTGGCCCGGCTGAAGCGCCTCGCGTTCTTGATAAGAATATTAAGAATGAGCTGAAGCGCACTGACTATCAAAACTATCGTGTCGGCGCTGGTTTAGAAGGTGGCAACCCTGAGCTGCCTAGTGTCGATACACAGTCTCTACTCGACCATTTAGACAAGACTTTACCGTATGCAGAGGGCGGCGAAAAGCGCGCATTAGCGACGCTTAAAGAGCGCCTTATGATGGAAAACCCAGAAAGAGGTAATGCGTCTGTAGAGTATGCGAAAGCCGATGACTACATGCCTCCAGATGGCGGCACTACTTCTAACGGCGCTAGAGAGTTCGCTCGTAAGATGGGCGGCATTAAAGATGTCGGCGGTGATTTGAAAAGCCGCGAAGTAAACAAGGAAATGATTGGTCTGCTTAATGCTAAAGGCAAGGATGCAGACAAGGTGCGCGAGGCAATGGCCGAAGCGGGTTATTTTGATCATCTCTACGGCTCGCCGGAAGAGGCAGTCATCCATAGCACCCCGAACGATTTGAAAGCGGCTATTGAGGAAAATTGGACGCCTTCTGGCGCGCAAGAGGATGAATGGCTAAGATCATCCACTGAAGCGCAAGGTGGTCGTGCAGAGATGCGCCGGCAAGCGCAGCAAATGGCTAATGAGGCAAATGAGCGTCTGAAAGCTGGATTGCCTCCGCAAAGAATACCTAAAACAAACCCTGTTAATCTGCATAAGATTAAGGGCGAGCTAGATAATCTGATTGAGCATAATCTGCCTGGTCTTGGTATGCAGGCTTCTGACGTAGCGACACAGCAAGGCGCGTTGAAGCATGTGCGCGGTATGCTGAATGATATTCTGGAAAACCAAGTTCCAGGCTATCGTGAGGCTAATAGAGCAAGCTCTAAGATTAGAAAGCGCGATGAGGCATTAAAGCAGGGATATGAGCTGTTCGGCGGTAAGCCTGGTGAAGCTCCTATGTGGCCGACTGAGCTAGAGGCGCTGCGCAAAGGTCTTGGCTCGGCTAACGTCGATTTCCGTAACGGTGCGCGCTCTAAGATAGAAGAAAATTTCCGTCATACGGCTAACGACCTAACTGCCGGCAAGTCAATTACCGGCGGCGATAATGACTTTAGACGCGAGCTATTAAGCCAGGTCTTTGGTGAAGACGAGACGCGCAATGTATTAAACGCTGTCGAGCGTGAGAAGCAGTTCGCTGAGACGCATGGTAAAATAAACCAGAACTCTGTCACGGCTCCGAAACTGCAAGCGACTAAAGAAGAAGCGCCTAAGAATATCGGTGGTTTGGCTGGTATTAAAGACGCGATAATCTCGCCTATCTTGGAGAGATTTGCAGAGAGTATGCCAAGGTCTGCGGAATACTACCCAGAAATGGCAAAGATACTAACGGCACAAGGCGCTGAACGCGACCAGTATATTAAGGCTCTCGCAAAGGGCTTGAATAGAAAAGTCACAACTAGCGAAAAGATGGACAAGGCAGGGACGAAGGCTTCGTTAGCTGCGGCTCTGTTAGCTGCTAATGGCGCTAGAACGGCTGTTCTACCTGTTATCGACGTTCCCGGTCGTCAATAGACTTAGCAATTTTAAGAAGACAGTAAAAAGCTCCTGCGCAAAAAACCAGATATGCGCCGGTTCCTAGAAATTCGTGAATTAAACGCAACCCTGCCGCCTCTAATGAGACAATCAAAATGAGCGCGGTAATCAGAATGTAATACATGAGGTAATACCTTGCCGCGCCAATCGAACGGAACGTATGTTCAACCATCTAATACTGCTGCCGTTTCCGGCACGACTATATCCTCTGCCGCCTATAACAGCCTAATCACTGATTTAGGCTCTGAGGTTACTAACAGCCTAGACCGTCTTGGCCGCGCTGGTATGCAAGCTAATCTGTCGATGGCGAATTATAACATTAATAACCTTGCGACGCCAACTGCTTCAACGGACGCTGCTAACAAGGCTTATGTCGATGCGGTGATCGCTTCTGGCGCGATTATGCCTTATGCGATGGCGACGGCTCCTGCTGGCTGGCTATCTTGTGGTGGTCAGGCGGTCTCTCGCGCTACTTATGCCTCGCTGTTTGCTGCTATTGGCGTGACGTATGGCGCTGGTGACGGTGCAACCACGTTTAACTTGCCTAACTTCAACGGCAAGGCTGCGTTCTTACGCGGTTATGATGGTGGAACGACTGCGGCTGCATTAGGCACGATGCAGGCTAACCAGAACGCTTCGCATACGCATACGATAACGGACCCAGGCCATATCCACGGTGTGACTGACCCGTCGCATAATCACGGAATTAACAACCCGGCACATAGCCACGGCGTTTCTGACCCTGGCCACTCGCACAGTATTAACACAACAGGCCCGAACGGTAACGGCGGTGGTGGTCTCGTTGGGTTTGGCAGCTCATCAACGGCGAATACTAACTCCTCTGGAACGGGCATCAGCATTAACGCTGCTACGACTGCCATATCTGCTAACGCTGCTGCAACCGGCATCAGCGTCAACACGGCGTCTACGGGTATTACGGCTGTTGCGAGCGGCGGTAATGAGACGCGCCCGACTAACTTCTCTGTTTTCTACTGCATTAAAACCTAGAGGCCGCATAAATGGCTGCAAGCACTCCTTTTAACAATGCTAAAATGTCGATCGTTACCGGCGGCACTGGTATTCTGACGCTTGGCTCTAATATCGCAGGCTTCGATACGTTTGCCGGCGCTGGCTTAACTGATGGGACACAGTTTTCTTATAAGATAGAAGACCCCGGCTTAATCGGTAGCGGTAACGATTGGGAAATAGGCACAGGTGTCACATCTGGCGGGGTTGTGTCTGTTACGCGCACATTCGTAAAATCAAGCACTGGTAGCCTTCTTAACGTCTCTACAGCGGCGTCTATTTATATCACGTTTCTAGCTGCTGACTTACAGAGTGGAACGGCTGCATTTAACTTATTGCGGCTTGATGGAACGGCTAAAATCCCTGCTGTAGATGGTTCGCAATTAACGAATATCGGAACGGCTGCTAACCAACTCGTTAAATTAGACGGTAGTGCAAAGCTGCCTGCTGTTGACGGCTCGCAGCTCACGAATATGACGAGTAGTCAGTTAGTGACGATGGTTGCTGGAACGGGTGCGGGTGGCGATAACGTATTTATGCTTAATTCGCAGACTGTGAATAACAACTACACAATCCCCACAAATTACAACGCTACTAGCACAGGCCCGATAACGATCGGCGCGTCTGCTACGGTTTCACTTGGCTCTAACAGCGTGTGGACGATATTATGAGCGCAATACAATTAAATCATGCGTCAGGCGGCTCGGTAACTATCGCGCCTGCTTCTACTGCAACAGCTAAGACGCTCACAGCTCCTGCTGTAAACGGCAACATCATTACGTCTGCGGATAGCGGGACTGTTACAGGAACGATGCTTGCATCGGCTACTGTAGCGCAGAGTAATCTTGCAACGAATGTTGCTGGCAATGGGCCTGCGTTTTATGCTTACACAACATCTGCCACAACAATAACATCAGCAACTGTAAAAGTTACTTTTAACGCAAAGACAAGCCCCGGTTTTGATACTGCAAGCGCATTTGATGCAACAACAAATTATCGTTTCCAGCCAACAGTAGCAGGTTATTATTATATCTCAGGTGCGACATCAACAGCTAGCAATCCTTGTCAAGTTTATATTTATAAAAATGGATCAATGTATCTTACTGGGAGTTATAGCGGCGCAACTGCAACAACATTAAGTGTTGTTTCTGGAATAGTTTATTTAAATGGTTCAAGTGACTATGTTGAATTGTGGGCTTATTGCGCTGTCTCAACTGCAAACAATACATCAACTGGTGTTACTTATTTACAAGGCTTCCTTGCGAGGAGCGCATAAATGCCTCTAACTCTTAACGGCACGACAGGCGAAGTCTTCCCAAGCTGGACAACCGGCACACGTCCAGCATCGCCCGTAGCTGGACAGACGGGCTATAATACATCTATTCGCGTGTTGGAGACTTACAATTCAACAACGGCGACTTGGGTTGTATCTGGTTCTAACCCGCAAATTACGCAGACATTCTACACATCCGGCTCCGGCACCTACACTGTTCCAACTGGCGTAACGTGGCTTCGCGTTCGTATGGTTGGTGGTGGAGCTGGTGGTGGCGGTGGTGGTAGCCCCGGTCAAGGCGCTGGCGGTGCTGGTGGTGCGACAACATTAGGCTCATCGTTTTTAACAGCAAATGGTGGTGGGGCTGGTGGTGCTGCAGGCGGTGCCGGTGGTGCGGGTGGAACTGCATCAATAGGAGCTGGCGCAACAGGCGTTGCTTTGCAAGGTGGTGGAGGCGGTAATGCGTGGAGCGCAAACGCTACTGTAGCTTATGCAAACGGCGGCGCTGGTGGTTCATCAGCATTTGCTGGAGGCGCTCCTGCGTCAACAAGCGGAAACAACGGGAACGCTAACACTGGAGGTGGCGGTTCTGGAGGTGGTTGCACATCAACTGTTTCTTTTGGTGGGGCTGGCGGTGGCGGCGGTGGCTATATCGACTGCATAATTTCATCACCAAGCGCAACTTACTCATATTCTGTAGGCGCTGGTGGAGCTGTGGGAACCGCAGGAACAAACGGTAACGCAGGCGGCGCTGGCGGCTCTGGCATCATCATCATCGAAGAACATTATAACTGGTAAGGCTTGAATAAATGGCAGCTACATTACAAACATCAGTCATACAAGCCACCGGCTCAACAACGCCTAACCTCACGCTAGATGCTTCTGGCAACGCTACCGTTGGCAATACGCTCGTTATGGGCAGCAGCTTCAAGCGCAATCGTATTATCAATGGCGATATGCGGGTTGACCAGAGGCGCGCGGGTGGCGCTCTTACACCCGCGACAAACGGGGATTTTTTGGTCGATAGGTTTGTTTTTTCCGGCACGCAGGCGTCAAAATTTTTCGGGGGGCAGAATTATAATAGCGTCACGCCTCCTGCGGGCTTTACCAGCTACGCCGGCCTTCAATGCTCAACGGCATATGCTGTTACAGCCTCCGATTTTTTTGGCGTCATTCACAGAATTGAGGGCTTGAATACGGCTGATTTGGCTTGGGGGACATCTAGCGCCAAACCCGTAACACTTTCTTTCCAAGTTTACTCAAGCCTGACAGGAACTTTTGGCGGCAGTTTGCAAAATTCAGCAAGCAACCGCTCTTATCCATTTTCATATTCAATCCCTGTTGCGAATACTTGGACGACGATAAACATAACTATAGCCGGAGACACGACCGGCACATGGCTAGCAACTAACGGCATCGGCATACAGGTATTTTTAGGCATCGGTGTAGGCTCTACATACAGCGGCGCGGCTGGTTCTTGGGCTGCGACAAGTTACTTATCATGCACAGGCGCTACCTCAGTAGTAGGGACTGCGTTTGCTACCTTCTACATCACAGGCGTCCAACTAGAAGTCGGCTCAGTCGCCACTCCGTATGAGCGGCAGATTTATTCTGACCAGTTGGCGCAGTGTCAGAGATATTATGCCGTATCAAATAACCTTAGCCCAAAAGGCGCTGCATCTGGATCATTAGCTGGCCTTGCGGCGGCAAATAATAGTATCGGAACATTTTGGCAATACCCAGTTCAGATGAGAGCAACGCCTACAATTAGTATATGGCAAAATGGAACCCAAAATAGAGTGCGCGTAACTGCAACGGGCGCTGTAGTTACAATAACAACACTTACGGCTGCGTCAGGAGGAAGTTACAGCACTTCTTCAATAATTTATGATAGTGGTGCGACGCCGTTTACCCCCGGAACAAGTTATGACTTCGATTTAATAGCAACGGCGGAGTTATAATAATGTCGAAATATTCTTTAACAGCATTTAATTCTGTTTATGATGGAGACGCTGGCGTATCTATCCCATTCGACGAAGCCAACACCGACTATCAAGCATATCTCGCTTGGGTAGCTGAAGGCAACACGCCTAACCCATACGTCCAACCGCCAGAACCAGCGCCACTAACGCCACAAGAGAAACTCGCGGCGGCGGGGCTTACGGTTCCAGAATTAAAAGCTCTGCTCGGCTTATAATAAAGGCTCATCAATGCTTGGTTTTGCTCCTATAGGTGCGGCTCCTATCGGGGCCTCCGGCAGAATACGCTTGCCTACAACGCTATATTTTAACGCGACGATTAGCTGGTCGCCTAATTTCACAATCACATTCACAAAATCAAAGGTGTCGTTCTTTACCGCGCAGCCTATTGGCGCGACGGTTGTTGTATTCCCGCCTGAGAGCAAATAATCATGCTGATAAATGAGAAGACAAAACTACGCACGTTAATTAGCGCCAAGTGCTACGGCGCTAATGGCAAGCTAAAATGGAATGAGGATATTGAAAACCTTGTTACAGACCAAGGCGCAAACTATCTTCTTCAATCGTTCTTCGCTACGCCTAATTATAACCCCGCTTGGTATGTCGGCCTTTATACAGGTGCAGGGACATTATCTACTAGCGATACAATGGCGTCCCATCCCGGTTGGATTGAGGTTACTGCATACAACCAATTAGTCAGACCGCAATTAATCATGGGAACGGCTATTAATCGGTCTATCACTAACGGCTCTAACACGGCGTTCTTTTCGATTAGCTCTACGACTAATCTCGTCGGCGTTTTCTCTACCTCTAGCTCTAACAAGGGCGGCGCTGACGGCATTTTATACGGCGAAGCAGCCTTCGGCGGTGTGCAGCAAGTTATACCGAGCGACCAACTTTATCTGACGGTCGCCTTTAGCTGCTGATTAATTTCAAGGATTAACGATGCACGACCTTATGCTGGCAATACTGCTTGCGCAGTTTGTCTTTTATCTCGCGTTCTTAACTGCCTTGGATTGGATTAGAGACAATGCCTAACGTATTATTTATGCAAAAAGCACCACGGTTAATGCGCACACTGATGCACAATTTCGGTCTGACTGATTTTCAAGCTGCCGGTATTCTTGGCAATCTCGGTCACGAAAGCATGGGCTTTCAAAGACTGCATGAAATTGGCCAAGCAGAGAATAAAGGTGGCTACGGTTACGCGCAATGGACAGGGCCACGAAGAAAATCGTTCTTCGATTGGTGCGCTAAAAACAAGCTCAAATGGACATCGGATGAAGCTAATGAGGGGTATCTCCTTTACGAGCTTTGCCACGCATACAAGCATGTCGTCACGCATTTGAAGGCGACGAAAAACATCATCGAGGCGACCGAAGTATTTGAGAAAGAGTTCGAGGGTGCGGGTGTCGTCAACATGAAAAGCCGCAATCAATGGGCGCAGATGGCGCTTAACGCGCTTGATGCAGATGAGCATAGGGTTTTCGCATGATGGAATATTTCAGAGAGTTTGTTCGTTCAATCATCGGGCTGGCAGCAATGCTGGCCCTTCTTTTTGGTTGTGCGTTCTTAACTGGCTGCTCGACGGTCAAGACTGTTTATGACGCCTGTGAAGATGGGCTTTGCAGATAGAGGTGAGAAATGAGCAAGGTTAAGGATTTTACGTCTTTTCTGGTTGCTAGGCTTAAAGAGCCGTCATCATGGGCGTCTATCTCTGTCGCGCTGATGGCTGTTCATATCAATGTTGATCCTGGCTTATGGCAACTCGTTACCGCTGCTGGTGTCGGTGTTGCCGCTTTGCTTGGTTACTTTCTGCCGGAAGCATCAAAATGATTGACCCTAATCTTGTCATCAATGGTCTAGGTGTCGCTGTCGAGATTGCTAAGACTGTCCCAGGGTTAGCAGAAGAAGCGCACAAGCTAGAGAAAGTTAAAGAAGCTGCGCCGGTTCTGCAAAAGTCTGCGGCGTTCTTTCAATCGAAGTCTGGCCGTAAGGCAATTAATCAACTCGAAGAGTTCTTAGATTTCTTCCAATCGCCGGAAGGTATCGAGGCAATTCGTCAAGCTAGAGCTGCTTTGTTGGCAGTAGAAAAGATGGAGAGTTAAAAGTGAGAAAGCTGTTTATTGTTGTTCCTGTAGTCGCTGGTTTGCTCGCGGGCTGTAATCCTGAGACGACTGCTAAGATTGAAAAAGCGATAAGCGTCGCCGGAACTGTTAGCGTTAAGCTGGTCGATAGCGTCCAGGCGATTGCATTAACCTCATGTGCGTTTGTCCCTACCGCTGCGACGATTGCAACAATTGTCTCCGCTGGTTCGGCTGCGGCTCCTAGTCAGATGGCTACCGCTGTATGCGCTGCTATTACGGCTGCTCCGAAGCTCGGCGCTATGTCTATAGCTCCGACTATTACGATTAACGGTCAGATTATCCCGGTCGAAGGTCATTATATCGCTCGCGGTAAATAATAGGGCTTATCGGCTATGCAATCACAGCACCACAATACATTCGGTGAAATAGTCCAACTGTTGTTCTCAACTGCTAATGAAAAGGTGAGTGCTTTGATTGCTGCCGGTATGATTTCTACGCCTATCTGGGATAGCTGGTTAAGGGCTGTGAATTACGAGGCTAGCTTGCTTGCTGCGCCTCTTGGTGTGCTTTGGTTGTTGATACAAATAGGGCATAAAGTTTATATTATTGCATCGAAAGATCGTTACGATAAGGAATAGCAAGTGTCTAAAATAAAGCTCACTGAAGCAGAAATTTTAGAAACAAAGCGTGTCCTCGATAAGCATAAAAATACTGATGGCAGTTACAATGTAACTGAAGCCGCGAGAGAGTTAGGTATTCCACGCGGCACAATGCGCTACAGGATGTCTTCTTCTGCGCTAACTGATCTTCCTGATGATCCTGAGCCTACAAGCGTCGATGAGCGAAAGCTAACTGCGCTGATGGCTGAGAACGCTGTCCTTAAAAAGAAGCTAAAGGACGCTCATCTCAATTCATTAGATGACGACGCAATCCGCGAGATATTGGGCGGCATTGTGTCTACTCCTGTTAATCCTCCTAAATGGCTGCGTGAAGAAACAAAGCATAGAGGCGTTACGGCAGAGGTGCCGATGACGATATGGAGTGATTGGCATGTAGGTGAAGCTGTAAGTCTGTCGGAGACGAACGGCGCGAACGAATACAATATTGAGATATTCAGACAAAGGGCGAAGCGACTTGTCGATCGAACCATTGACCTATGCGTTAATCATGGGCCTGGAAACTATCCTGGCATTGTTATCAATATCCTTGGGGATATGGTGTCGGGTGGCTTACATCCCGAACTACAAAAGACGGACGAACTGGAAACGATCCCGTCTGTCTTAGAATGTCGAGACATGCTTGTGTCGATGTTAGAGGAAATGATCGACACGTTCGGCAATGTGTATGTCCCGTGTGCAAGTGGCAATCATGGGCGCCAGACACATAAGCCTGAGTTCAAGCGTTATATTTATAAGAATTATGACTTTCTAATCTATCAATTGCTATGCCGTCATTTTGCTGGTCGCAAAGAGATTACGTTCGATATTCCAGATAGTAATGAGGTCTTTTACCGCGTCTTTAATCGTCGTTATCTCGCTATGCACGGCGACATGCTGAGTAAGGGCGGTGACGGTATCATTGGCGCAATCGGCCCCATCATGCGCGGTGAAATGAAGCTAGGGCGCCAGCAACATGGCTTCGGCCAGGAATACGATTGTTTGCTGATTGGTCACTATCATCAAACGCTATGGCTCCCGCGTGTCATCGTAAACAACACTATTAAGGGCTTCGACGAATACGCTGCGAAAGCCCTTAGAGCGGCTCCTACGCTCCCTTCTCAATCATTGTGGTTCGAGCATCCAAAGTGGGGCCGGACCATGCAGCGCGAAGTCTATGTCGATGAGCCTACGGAAAGCGTCACAGCTCCCTGGGTTTCTGTTTTTAACGAGGTAGGAAATGTCACAGGCATTAAACGAGGCAATCAAACTGCATCCGACTATCGCAAAACTGCATAAGGAAATGCTCGAAAGCTCAATAGATATTGCTGAGGCTTACAAGAAGGCTTGCGTAGCGATTTATGAGCTGAACGCGCAAGTCATCGAAAGCCAAAAGAAAATCTCTGCGGGCTTTGTTCGGGCTAATACGAGCCATTTGAAATGGAACACTAAAAAAGAAGCTATAGCTGTTGATGACGGTGAATGGCTTAAGACGGGTAAGGTATAATTGTTATGTCAGACGATTTTGACGGCGATGAATACCCAGAAATAGAAATACCTGAGCAAGAAGGCTGGCCGCTCGATAGCGTAGCGGCTCGCACATATTCATTCACTCGATTGGTCGCATTGGTCGATCATATCAAGAATGAGGATGCTCTTAGAGAGACGATCCTAATGCTCCGCGCTGTTCGCTTCTCGTTCAAGCAGCTACCGCAAGCAGATTTATCCGTCATCCAAGGCGAGAAGAAATAACCTACTGAGGTCTGCAATGACTTATAACGTGCAAGGGTTCTGGCCCTTTTTCACGAACGCGAACTTGCGCCGTTTTGACTACAGTTATACGGATAGCGACGCGAGGCTCTGCACTAGCGTATTCAGCTATGACACTGGTTCGAAGTCTATGCTGTATAATAACTATGACGGCTCTGGTAATTGGCTCAATAAGTGGTGGTATAATTACGTCCCTGGCTTCGGCATGGCCGAATATAGAGACGACTACCCAGGTGGAAAGAAAGTCGTTCTATCGCCTGCAATCGGTTGGGGCGACAATTTCAATATAGGCGACATATATTTTAATCAGCCTAAATTCGACTTTCTGAAATGCTGGCCTCCGGCAACTGGTAGCGGCGTCCAGCTCGTTAAGTTCGAGGAAATGCGCCCGTCGATGGTTGTAAAAGGTCAGACATACCCTAATGTCTTGGTTCTTTCATATCTCCAGGCATGGGGCGGTAAAGCCGGGACAGGGGCGCGCTATTACCTTGCTGAGAATGTCGGACCTATAGCGGTCGAGTTTATAACTCAAAACGCTCCAGGATCGACACAAGTGACAACTGCTCCAAGGATGGATGCGGTCGTCACGCATGTGTAAGCTGTGTGCTTCACATATGGCTCGTATGTAGGCTTCGTGAGCCATATTTACCGCTCAGTAAAAATATTGCCTTCTTTGGTTCGGATACTATTATATTTACTGTTCGGTAAAATCTGCCAAAAATGTTCACACGGCCCTTTGTAGTCGTCAGGCCAAACGAAATATGACTGCCAGTATTCACAGGGCTTTGTGCCGCTATCTTTATGCCGATAACACTCGTTCGACTTTGGACAATCAGTTACAGCGCACATGCTGATGTCAGGCATTTTCTAATACCTTACGGGCTTGGCGTAGATTTCCGATAATTATTCTAAACGCTATCGACATGTCATCGCTTCCAAGATGAAGGTCGCTGGCGTCAGCAAACGGCTTTAACGCTGCCTCTAGTTCAACAATCCTTGCGTCTGCTTTCTCAATAAACCCCTTTGCCCATTCGTCAATGCGGTCTATCTCTTCTTCTCTTTCAGCAATCCGCTCATTAGCCTTTTCTATGTCAGCCAAATATTCCAAAGCCAGTTCCTTTTGCTGCTCCCATAGTTCATTCGCGCACTTTAGTTCGCGCTGTAAAAGCTCAATAGCGTCGGCGGCTTCATTACAAGAACTCTCAGGCCAATCTGTATTGCAACAGCATTCGCTGGCTGACTTAGCGGCACAAGTGCAGTTTAACTTTTTGCCACGCAATCGTTTCACAAGGTCATCACTCATTCCT
>Ga0208260_1000174_pt1 | contig 26285 bp, 26 predicted proteins | sample CryBogCBH18Aug09_FD_184619 | JGI IMG/M metagenome (GOLD analysis project Ga0208260, IMG submission 184619) | Freshwater microbial communities from Crystal Bog, Wisconsin, USA - CBH18Aug09 (SPAdes) | ecosystem: Environmental > Aquatic > Freshwater > Lake | place: Crystal Bog, Wisconsin, USA...
CGCGCCGAGTTCCCACTTCCAAAGTGGTGAGCCGCGCTTTAGGGTGCTACGCTGGCATCCTAGGCAGTGTGCCGAAGGGTTGAGCGGAAACCGGATGGTCCGGTTTGTCCGTTCCCCAGTTAGCGGGCCGCGTCCCATGCCTCCTCATATACCTAGCACAGCGTCAGCAGAAAGTCACGAATCGCGTTCACGAGCGCCAGCCACTCGTCGTTTCCGGTCCACTCCACGCCGTCGTGCCAGCCGAGCCGGACGTTGATCACGCCGCGCCGGGACACGGAGACGGTGCCCATGTCGGGACGCGCGCGGCCGGCGGGCATGGGGAACGCGTCCCAGGCGTTGATGTAGAAGATGACCGCGTTGGACATCTCCTCGTGCCGCATCATGACCCTGCACCACGCGAAGCGCGATAGCATCTCCTCCAGGAGGCAGCCGCTGTGCACGAACAGGTTGCGCCGCATGTAGGCGGTGGCGATGATGAGGTACGCCCTGAGCACGGGGTCGGACGGCTCCGACAGCAGGCGGACAGCGGTGTCGTAGACCCCCTGCCTGCAGGTCGCCCCCTTGAAGATGAGCTTTCCGCGCAAGAAGAGCAGGTTTCCTCCCCTGAGCGAGTACGCCTCGCGAAAGCGGCCCAGCGTCGATCGGACGGTGCGCCAGGCCGGATGGCGCTCGCAGATGGCGGAGTAGCCTGCGGCGCCGAGAGGGATCAGGGCGCGGCCGCACCTGTGGGGCGCAGCACACATGTATGCATGCATACACGCACCCGCCACAAACCCGCACACGTTGCTGATCTCCGTCTCGACACGCGCGGGGTCGGGAAGGTCGGCGGCGGAGTACATGGCGACGGCGATGGACGAGCGGGGCAGCGGCTCGGCGGCAGGCAGCAGGCAGCAGGAAGCGCCCGGCTTCAGGCAAACGGACTGCTCAACCTCGCTCAGGATGTCAGCGCTCGAGCGGATGAGGCCGCCCAGGGGCGTGGTGATTATCAGCATGGAATAAAACTGCATTTTTGCCTTGACACGTGTTTCAAAGATTCTGGGCGGATCGGCGTCCAGGCGATGGTAAAATTTCAAAATGGTGGTGTATATAAGTGCCGCGCAGCACCGAAACACACCACTGCCTCTACTGAAGAACAGCGATGCCCTCCACGAGACCCACGTTCTTTGAAGATCCCAAGGATGATGCTCAACTGGTGAAGAACATGGTGCAGCTGTTCAAGGACTCCAAGAAAGGTTCGTCCAGGGGTATTCTTTTGAACCCATTCGGTAAGCTCGTCGTTGATAAGGTTATCCGCTTTGGCGACAAGGGCAAAGCAGACAGGGGTAACCAGGGTGAAGGGTATCCTGGTGCAGAGTTGGAAATCGATCGGACCAAGACAGACGAAGTCCGGTCAATCGGCGATGGCACGTTTTACACCTGGGTCCTTCCGCAGCGCTGGTGCACGGTTGTACAGCCTCACGCGGGGCAGGCGGCAGCACAGCCTCCGCGGCCGGCGTCTCCTCCTCCAAGGCATGATCCCATGCCGCTGGTTATTCGGCCTGCATCCCCGCCGCCTGTCATTCGGCCAGCATCCCCGCCGCCTGTCATTCGGCCAGCATCCCCGCCGCAGGTTATTCGACCAGCATCCCCAGCGCCGGTCATTCGGCCTGAAATCCCTCTGCAGGCTGCCAGACCTGCGTCGCCGATCCGCCCACAGACCCCTCCTCGGCCTGCGTCGCCTCCTCCGCAGCGCATCGTCCGGCCGCAGCCGAGGTACCCGGAACAACAGCAGGCGATGCCGAACAACGGGCCGGTGAACTATTTCTACATCACACAGCCGCCTGTGCATCATCAGATCTTCATCATCAACGCGGATCAGCAGCCGCGGACCACCGCCGAGAAGCGTCCGCGGTCTCCTTCTCCCCCCGCCCGCGTGGTCCGTCAGCGCCCTGCCTCTCCTCCCGCTCGCGCGGTGCATCAACGCCCCGCCTTCTCGCTGCTGAGGATGATCGCTGGGGCGCTGCGCGATCTCATCATCTACACCAGCCCCGCTGAACGCCAGCGCCGGGCGCAGCAGCAGGCTCGCCGCTAGGCAGAGGAAACGGCGCCGAGGTACGCGCCGAGCAGGCGCAGGATGTTTTCGTCGTACCATACGTTGCCGCCGTCGGCGTCCATCAAGTACACGCGCTTGCACGCCATGATCCAGTTCCAGCTCCCCTTGCGCGGCGTCTCGTCCTCGTAGCACAGGTTGATCTCGGGATACATCTCGAGCAGCGGCGCGAGCGCGTACACGTGGTGCCCCGTGCCGTCGCGCAGGGCCGAGAGGTCCAGCTGCACCCGCCGCTCGTAGCTGGGGAAGTGAAAGTACACCACCTGCGACACGCAGTGGTAGAATCCCGCAAAGTCCTGCCGATAGAGCATCCGCGCGGCCGGCGGGAGGTCGGCGTGCATCGTGTGGCGGTAGAACTCCTCCATCGACGCCTGGACGTGAAAGTCCTGGATCGGCTCCGGCGCCCTGCCCGCGGGAGGCGGCACCCATCGAAGCAGCAGGTCGAGGTGCCGGTACAGGATGCACAGGATGGTCACGAACCGCCGGATGCACGGCGCGCTCATCCGGTCGGCGCACGCCGAGTCGCGCATCGAGACGTCGTCGTACGCAGCGGGGTGCAGGTTGAGCTGCCCGAACCGCGCCATGCACGCGTCCACCAGCTCGAGCAGCGCGTCGGCGTCCATCTCGGAGACGTATCGCTGCCAGTGCATCTGCAGGTCCTGCAACGTGTCCTGCAGCTGCCGCGCCGTGAGGGCCGACACGTGCGAGTTGGCGTACGCGGTGTTGGGTATCGCGATGCACACGTCCATCAGCCCCGGCTCGCGCAGCGCCCGGACGCGCGCGATCAGCAGCCCGAGCAGGTGCGACCGGTTCAGCAGGCAGTCCACGGTCGCGGGCTCCAGCAGGTCGCATCCCCACAGCCACTCGTGCCAGACGGAGGGCGGGGGGTCGGAGGCTCCCGACTCGAAGCTGTCGTTGAGCTCCGAGAGCGTCATCGGTACAACGACGCGCGCCGGCGCCCTATCTACTACGCGGCCGAAATCCGCCGCCGGCACTATTTCCGGCCGGATTCGTCGGCCCAGGCGACATGCTCGCCGCAACCGCGGAGCAGATCGGCAACGCCGCGCGCATGCGGAGCGATCTTCACGGTCCCGACCGGCGCATAGTGAACAAGGCGATCCACTCGCCGGACACGGACCAAAACACGGCGGCCAACATCAAACGGTACGGCCGCAACCCGTTCCGGAGCGAGAACGTGTGGGACGAGGAGCTGCAGAGCAAGCTCGTCGACATCGCGTGGCGGCACGGCTGGACGGATATCATGCTCGATCTGCAGATCAGCGAGTACTCGTACCAGATCAAGGACGTGCTGAAAGAGGTGGCCCAGCTGCCCCTCCCGCGGTGCGCGGCGCAGCGCAAGGAGGCGCTGGACCGGCTGCGCGACATCATGGACCGGCTGCCCGGTGTCAGTGGAACCGCGCCCTGTACCCCCTTGAGTTCAGACTCCCGTTGCATCTTGGGCACAGCCCCACCAGCGTCGCGTTCTCGTCGTGGAACGCCCTCCACTGTCTGCCCATGCTGCGCAGCCGGAATCCGTCCTTGGAGCCCCGGACCTTCAGATCGGCGAGCGCGATGCCGTTCCGTTCGAGGAACTCGTCCAGGATCTGCACAAACGGCTTGACGTCGTGGTCCACCACCAGCTTCCGGCACCCCGTCCCGCACCTGGCGCACACGGTTCCAAGGCCCTTGCGCGCCGCCTGGATGGCGCCGGACTGGAACGCCTCGTTCCGCAGCGCGGACAGCGTGTTGGCGCGCGCGTCCTTGGCCTTGGTGTACTTGCCGTACAGGTTCTCGATGCACTTGATCCACGAGAAGTCCACCAGCCCCCCGCTTCTGGCCTCCACATACAGGGCCTTGGTGTAGTACGGCGGGCACGCGCTCAGCACGAACGCCACGTCGGACGGGGGGAATTTACGCGTGGGGTGAAACTGGCACAGCCCCAGGAGCTTCGGATCGTGCACGCGCACGTCGAGCGGCATGGTCTTGAGATACGCGGAGACCGTCCTGCGCGCGGCGGTCTTTGTTTTGCCCAGCCATGCGAGCAGGTCGTCCTTGGCCAGGAGCGGCATATGCGCGGGCAGCTGCGCGCACGGATACAGGTCAAACCATTCAATCCCGGCCCAAGGGAACACACGTTGAAAAAAAATCAACGCGGAGGATCGTCGGGGTTGGCCTCCTCCTTCTCCAGCCTGGCGCGCTTGCGCTGCTGCATCTGGCGGTGCGATTCATCCACCTTGCGGGACCACTCGTTCCACTCCGCCTCGTCGCCGTCCAGGAGATCGTTATCCTGCATGATCTGCTGAAACGCGGGGGCTCGTAAGGTCCTGACGATGGAGTCGATATGCCCCAGCTCGACGGATGGGTTGCGGCACATGGAGCCCCTGATCTTGTTGACCAGCTCCTCGGGAAGATCAGCATTCGGATTTCCCCTGTCGACCGTCGGCTGGATGATGTCGCCGGGCTTGGTCGTACGAGCCCCGTGACACGCAGCGGCTTTTGAAATCGCCTCGGATATCATCCTGGCCTCCGCAACAGGAATACGATAGCTTGCGGTGTAGCTGACCCCGATTCCGTCATCAATGAACGACCGATCGTCGGCTCCCTCGGGTTGCGTGTCGTATCCGTCGTCGTCGTCGCCCTCGCCATCCGAACACACATCGACGTCGATCATCATGTCGGGGTCCTCCTTGGCCGAAGCGGCGCGGCCCCCGGTCGCGTTCTTGCCGAACCAAGGCTCGTCCACAGACACAGAGAGAAACTGGCCTCTCGAAACCGGAGGAAACTCCGTACCCAGGATTTCGCCGTTGGGTCCAAACACCTCGCGCAGGCCAACGAGCTCGGCCGTGTCGCCAAGCTCGAGTCGAAACCTGCCGTCGATCGGTTCATCAGAACCGTCCTTGCGATAGACCCTGCCCCTGAAGCTGGACGCGACGAGCGTCATCCCCGTGCCCAGGTCCGAGGCGATATCGTCCACCCGAAACACAGACCTCGAAACCCGCCGTGCAAGATCGTTCGGGACATGCCCATTCAGCAAGGAGCGCCTGAACTCCCAGCCGCTGCGTACGCCGTCAAAATGCATCAGGAACGGCTGGGTGTTGCGCCTCACCTCAACGGCCGCAAACGCGACGTTGAGCCGGACAGACGACGCGCCGGGGGCCGCAGCGGAGGGCGCGCTGTCGTCCTCTTCCTGCGCGACGTTGAAGGTCACAGTGCGCCTGGGAACGGGCTCCACGATACGCACGGAGAGCAGCCTGTTCCCGTGGACGTCGAAATATTCCAACCGGTCGGTTTTTTTCGCGACCTCCAGAATCCACCACGCACTGCTCACGTCGCAGCTGACAGCGCCCTTCTTGCCGCCGCGGATATGGCAGCAGCGAATGAGGGCCGGGCGCGGAACAAGCTTCACGTGCAGGCGGTTGGTCTCAGTGGCGCCAAGGAGGCGGAAGAGGGTGTATGTGACGGCGGGGGCGGATCCGAGGGAGAGGCTGATGGTGAACACATCGCCGGGGCGCATCTCGCTGGCGACCTTGGTCTTGCCATTGTGGTTGAACTCGGACTGAACGTAGACACTGCCGGTGCTCGAATGGTTGGCCATCAGTAGTATCGAGGACGGATTTCGCGCAGTCGGTAAACCATGGCTTGGTGAAACTTATATACGCGTCTGTATATAAACACGACAATAAAGCGTACAGGATGAGCAACGGGCCGAACGTCGCAAACGCCACAGGCACGCGCCTGGACTCAGCGGCAAAGCATCAGATTGCTGTCCGCGCTAGCTTCGAGCATCTTCTGTCGTGGGTTGGGTACGAGCAGCTGGTGTTGCAGAAGGAGAAGCATGCGTTTTCGGTGGCGAAGGACGATATCACGATCGGGGTCTCCAAGCCGGTCAGAAAGAACGAATCGGCGAAGGGAAACACGCGGAACAAGGCATATCCGTCAGTGGTGACCACGCTGGCGAGAATGGAGATGCCGGCAAAGAACTACCTGATCATGCTGTTCCACAATCCAAGCAACTTCGACGAAAGGGATCAATTCATACATCGAGTGGAGCGAAGGCCGGAGGTGTGGGATCCAAACATGTCAGAAATCGCCAAGAAGCAGATCGCCGAGATGCCTGAATTCTATTTCGTGGGGGTGAGCGTGGGATTCGCGTATCCTCACCCGCTAAGCGGCGACAATGTCTGCACAACCATGCTGGGCGGAATGCGAACCATAATGAATGGAGCGTTCCCCGTAGATTCGGGAGACGTGATACAATGGTACTGGGAGGCCGAGACAAACTGCTTCGATGCTGAGGGCAGGCGGCTCGAGCAGATCGCGGATCAAAGATCAGACGGCGTCACCGCCTTTCTGTACACACACCAAAAAAATATGACGCTCGACAGCGCCAGACGAAAAGCATTTTACGAGCGCGGCAACGGAGTGTTCACGGATTCGCAGGCGGGCGGCAGCGTGAAATACAATGCCAAGAAGGAGATCGCCTATCCCAAGGCGCTCAAGCCACGGAGGAACGGCTCAAAGGCCATCGGGGATGGCATGCGGGCGTTTGGGAAAGCAATAAGCGGCGCAAGGCCGTTCGAGGCGTTCGACATACTGATAGGCCGTCAATCCATGTGAAAGCGTCGACGATGCGACGAATGGGATGATCCCGCGAGCGAACGAAACGAAATTCACTCAACCCGCTGACGCCTGCCACAGCCCAGGCGCGCCACCCTGTTGCATTCGGTGGTGTTTCGGGTGCCGAAAAAGTATGATATCATAAGTGCAATCAATTCATGGGGCAGAGCGTTTATGACAGTGAGGTATTCGAACGGGTCAGACGGCGATGTTTGAAATCCGACGAAGGCACAGAAATGCATCAGCTCGACATACACCCATAGAATTCTCGACGATCGACGATCTTCCATCTTGATTCGTCTGATGTTGGGGTATACCGGGACCATCATGTCGAGATACAGCAACCGGTCCACCGGGATGCATAGCTGACTGGGTACCCCGAACTCCCTGAAAAGAGGAGTGAATCGTTGGACGCCAAACGGATGCATGGTCTCCATATCATCCCAGGCGGAAAAAAATTCTCTTATCACGTGAGGCATATGCGAAACTCAAACAGTTATACTTTACCGAAGCTGGTCGATGACAGTCAATGGATTGCCGCACACCAGCGCATTTGTAATCAAAAGAATTCTGTCGAGTGTCGGATGGTCAAATCTAAGGTGCAAATCGGTATCTTTTTCGACCTGAATCTGCCCATCGAAAATCATGCTTACATTCATAACACGCTGTTCGCCCATGGCATCGAATATTTGCTTGACATCTCGTAAGCCAGCCTTTCGTCTATTGGTGCACAGGTTATTCGAATCACATGTCCACGCTTCTCCGCCAAACGTCTTAAACCGTTCCTCTTGACCTGGGTTGTATCTAATCAGTATAAACACACCATCGTCAGAGTCGAAACAATGAATTGAGACTTGATCTGCAGTATAATTCCAACAAAAGAACTCAAAAATCACGGTCTTCCCATTTAAAGAGTACTCATCCGTATTTTGTAATGTTGATTGCAGTTGAAAAATACGATCTACAATATACTGTATCCTGTTTATCATCAAGCAGATAACCGGTGCTGTTTTATAATAAACGATCTGCCTGACATTTTTCTCTGCTTCTGGATCGTCGTCTGACATATGCGTAGTCGCTTTTCAGTCTGACTGCAGTCGTATCCAATATCTTTTTGAAAAAGACTTCACCAGCAGCTTCCACAGCCAGTCTTTCGTGCTGTCTATCATACATACGCTTTATCATTGCAGCACAAAAAAGAATTAAAACCAACAGCACAACACCTAGCAACGGAGCTATGAACCAAACATACTGTCTAAATACGTCCATTCCCGATTCAACATCCGAAGCAGTCCCAACTACACTTGGCTGATTCACCTGTACAGCTACTGCACTAACACTCGAAGCCACCGATCCCACCATCAGAACAGAAGCAGTAGTGGTAGGACTGGCAGCCAAAGCCTGCGCTAGGGCTCCTTTCAATTGTGCCACAGATGGCGTCACCAAAACAGGAGCCATGGTCTGAACCGGTGTAACGGATTGACTGGCAACTGTCATCGTAGTTCCCGAAGAAAGAAGACGACGTCCTACAACGTTACTGTAGTTTCTTAGCCAATCGACCGTCTGGTTGTCAGAGTCATATTCAATCCCTAGACTAGAGTTAGAGCTGTTTGCAAAGGATTCAATAATGATGCTGGTCTGCGATGAAACATTCGTCTGACCATCAGACCCACTCGAGTTCATCTGTTGAGAACCAATTTCAGCTAAAACTCCGGAGACATTAACAATACCGATAGTCTCATAATGGTAAAGATAGGTACTGACTCCAACCTGCAAAACGGAGGTGCTATCCATGCTCGAAGTAAAGTTTTTTGTTGAATCATTCGAAACAGACCCATCAACCAGACTCGTAGCCGCCTCCCCCGTTTCCACTCTCACTGACGATATATTTGTCATCTCGCCATCCTCCACCACAAAACTCGAACTGGTGCCATTCCCATCAAACGTTCGATTATACACATAAATATTTCCCGTACTCATCATCAAACTTACATTCTCAGAATCAGCACTCGTCAACCCATACCCACTGCTGCTGTTTCTCCCCTCCTCCAGCGCTGCGCTGGTCCCATTCACAATCGCATCATCACTAATATTCGTCCCATAGTCAATAATCGTCGTACCAAACACGCCAACAACTGCCGCCGATTCCGTCCCCGACGCCGCCACGGCCTCTGATCCACCACCACCACCAACAGCCGTGGCATTCGCAACCCAGCCGTCCGACGCAGTCGTCGTCGATACATCACTCTCATTGCCCTGATCCGCCGCCACAACAACAGTCGTCATACCGACCATCATACCTCCCGCAGCGCTCTGATACACCGCCTCCGTCCCGTTCGGCGCGGCGGCGCTGGTGTTGCCGCCTGCCGCCGCAGCGACCAGAGCATCCAGGCTCACGTTCCCGCACTGTGGGCAGACGTTGGCGACGCACGTCCTGCCAGCCAGGGACGTTATATTCGTCGTAAACTTCGTCGCGCCCTTGCTCAGGATGGCGAGCGCCTCACTGAGGGCGAGGAGCAGCGACGCCAGGTTGACGCAGACCTCGTCGACCGTGTTCTGCATCGTCATCGCCGTGTGCACAACCGTGTACACCGCCGGGGGCGGCCCCACGACCGGCGGCGGCGTGGTCTGCGGCAAGCGGCGGCACGATCGCCCCACCATCTCGTACCCGCCGACGCACACAAAGTCGCAGCCGTCGACCCACAGAGCGCCCTCGCCGACGCTCGCGCACGGGGCGCAGTGCGCATCCGACGCGGCGGAGCAGTTGACGCCGAAAAACCCGAGATCGCACACGGGCATCGTCGACGCGCACGCGACGCAGCTGTTGTTGCGGGACGAGAGGTAGTAGCCGTCGACGCACCGGAAGCTGCAGGCGTCGGTCCAGACGAACCCGACCTCCTCGGCCGAGGTCTGGCACGGCGCGCACGCCGAATCCGCCGTCGCGGAGCACGCGACCAGGAACGTCCCCGGGTCGCATTTTCTCGAGGCAAGGCAGGCGACGCAGCTGCCGCCGGATCCGTAGTACCCGTTCAGACACCGGAACTCGCACCCGGACGTCCACGCCGCATGCGCCTGGGCGTTGGGGCAGGCCGTGCACACGGCGTCCGCGGTGCTGGTGCAGTTTGAAAGGAACCGCCCGGGCGGACAGCCCAGCATCTTGGTGCACTCCGTGCACATGTGCGGGCCGTCCCGGTAGTAGCCGTCGGCGCACTCGAAGCCGCATCCGGCGGTCCACGCGAAGCCTCCGGCCGGGGGCACGCACTCCGCGCAAAACGAATCCGCATACGCTGTGCAGCCGACAGCGTAGGTGCCCGCCGCGCACGGCTGCGCGCTGCACGGGGAGCACACGTTGCTCTCGTTGAGGAAGTAGCCGTCGACGCAGCTGAAGTCGCACCCGCTCGTCCACACGTACCCCGCGGGCTGCTCGGCGCACGGAATGCAGTGGGCGTCCCGCGTCCGCGTGCAGTCGGAGGGCTGGAGTCCGGGGGGGCAGATTAAGGATGGGGTGCAAGGATGGCAGGTGGAGTTTTCAAAGAGGTAATATCCGTCGAGGCACTCGTACCCGCACCCCTGGGTCCAACCAAACGTCGTCGGCGCCGAGGGCATGTCGCACCCCGCGCACACGGAGTCCGAGACGTTGGTGCACTCGATCGCGAACTGGCCAGGGGCGCACCGCGGCGCAGAGCACGGGAGGCACTGCTGGCCGTGAAGGAGGAGGTAAAATCCGTCGTCGCATACAAACCGACACCCGTCCGCCCACGCGCTGTTGTCGACCGGCGTGCATGGGGTGCAGGCTGAGTCAGAGGTCTGCGTGCAGGTCGAGGGAACCCACCCAGGATCGCACACGAGATCCATCGAGCACGCCACACACTCGGACCCGTTGCGCCAGAACCGGCCGGGCTCGCACACGTAGTCGCACCCCTGCGCCCAGACGATCCCGTCCGTCGGCGGCAGCGGGCAGGCTGCACACGCAGAGTCGGCCGTCGCGCTGCACGGCACGGGGTAGGTGCCCGGCGCACAGAACGGCGCGGAGCACTGCTTGCACGAGTTGTCGGACTGGTAGTAGCCGCCGAGACATGCGTAGTCGCATTCGCTGATCCAGACAAACAACCCGCCGGGCTCCTGCGCACAGGGGTTGCACGTAGCGTCCACGTGCGCGGTGCACCGGGTGCGCACAAAGCCGGGGAAGCACAGCGGGTCGGAGCACAGGGCGCACTCGGTGCCGTTGAAGAGAAAGTATCCGCTGGCGCACTCGTACTCGCACCCGCGCGTCCAGTTAATGGGACTCACAGCAGGGGCGTCGCACGCCAGGCACTGTGTATCGTTGCTGCCGCCGCACGCAGACGGGTAGGATCCGGGCACGCACTCGGGCGGCGAGCACTCGACGCACGCATCGCTGCCGTTTCTCCAATACCCGTCGGCGCAGGCAAAGTTGCATCCGTCCGTCCAGTTAAACGGTCCCGTCCATGGCCCGTCGGAGCAGGGCAGGCACATCGCATCGCTCACGGAGCCGGCTGCGCAGCCGCTCGAAAAGTATCCTGGGGCGCACGACAGCACGCTGCAGAGCAAGCAAACAGCGTCCATGTCAGGGTCGCCGCGACCGGATCAGCTATATATCGATTTATTTTCTACGCAAAAAAGGATTTTCGAAGCCCGATGTAATAATATCTTTTTTCTCAACACGCTGCCTTGCTGCCATGCAAGCCCTTTTCTCTGTCGGCTTCACGCGAGCCGTTTGGTTTGCTGTAGAGGACACAATGAACAAGGCAATCAAGAAAAAAATAAACCAAGATAAATTTAAAATAAATAAATTACAAAAAAGAAATAGATCGCAAACGCAGCAAACGCCATGCAGCAGTGTAACAATCCCGTCTGCGCCCAGTATAAGCTCCAGCACAGAAACATGACTCTCAAAACACTGGACATGGAGAAGGAGCTCGAGCGGCTGAACCGGCTGCAAATGACCCACTACAATCACGCAGTCACGCACAACGCGCTGGCGCAGGTCCGCGATCTGGGCTCTGGCGACATGGGACTACGGATGCCCAACGGCGAGGTGATGACGCAGGACAAAGTGTTGAAAAAGATCGCAATTGCGGCCAAGTGCATGGAAACCGCACAGGCGTACGAGAAAAGCAATCGTCAGCTGACAGACGAGAACAAGACACTCAAGCTCAACTTCGAGAAAACATACAACGAGATGCGACGGCTGGAGCAACTTCTGTCGGGCTTCGAACGCACACGGAAGTACGAGACATTCACCGACGAAGCGCACAAGGAGACCCTTGCGCTAAACGAAGAACTGGCGGACGAGGTCGAGACGCTCGAGCGCCGGGTCCGCCGACTGGAGGTGGAGAACGCATCGCTGCGGCGCAAGCAAAAAAAAGAACAAAAGCGCCGCCTCGAGCAAGAAGATGAAGAAGAACCAGTGTTGAGAAGGAAGAAGCTAAGGGCTCCTTGCGGTGCCACGATCACCAAAAAAGCACGCCGCGAGCAGCTCAACTCGGACGACGAGCAGACCTGGGAGCAGATCCCCACCACGCCGCAGTTCCCGCGATCGCCCGAGGCTGCGGATGTTGTCGAATTTTCGGCGAGCGAATCATACGAGTGAAGTACATAAATTTACTCCTGGCGCCGTGATTCATCCGCGCGTACTATGGAGCGGACGAGCAAGCGAGCACGGCAGCAGCACAGCCGCGACCCTCCGCGCCCGAGGACCCTTCCGTTCGCGCAGGCGATCGAAGAGATGAGCCGAGGCACGATGAGCCCCGCGCTGTACACGCTCAAGGAGGACGGCTTTTGCATCCTCATTCGCGAGATCGACCACGGGCCCGTAACATATCACAGCAAGAACGGCCGACAGATCGAGATCAGGGAGCCGCCGCTGAACTCGATGGAGGCGATAGCCTGGTACCTGCACACCAAACACCCCGAGCTCAGGCCGTCCAACTTCACATACCTAGACACCCAGCAGGCGTGGGAGCTGCGCATCGAGTTCATCGCCTCGCCCCTATCGGACCCCACCTTCACGTCCAGACTGCAGCCGCTGTTTCACAAGCAGTGCTTCGACAGCGCCACCGGGATGCTGGATGAAACCAACTTCCGGTACTGCCCCGTGGTCCACGACGCCCGGTTCAACGAGGAAGGAGACGTGGACCACCCGTACCACGAACGCCTGGCCTCTATCCACGAATCACAGCGGCTCCTGGTGCTGGGCCAGGAGGACGAGTCGCTGGTCGGCGACGAGGTGATCGAGCACCGGCGGAAGAGCGTGGCCAAAGGGTTCAAGACGTCCAAGATGATCGAATGCGCCGACGAGCTGATCGAGGTATTCACCAAAGAAGAGGGCGTCGTGTGCCACACAGCGAGCAGAGACGTGTGGAAAATCAAGCTCCCCGGCGCCGTCATGAAAGCCCGCATTCTCGCGGTCTACACCCCGAAGACGGACGCCTTCCCTGGATACAGCATGATCCTGGTGGGACTGCCACGCGGCAGCGAATGGTCGGCCGTCTACATGTTCGACTGGACCGAGGTCTTCTTCAACTTCGACCGCCCCAGGCAAGGCAGGGCCTTCATCCCGCCGCAGAGCGTCAAGGTGGAGGCGGGCGGGCTCGTCGTCTGCACGGGGAATCATGCGATGCAGCCGCTCGTGGACGCGGTGTTCCGCGCCGTCAGCAAGGCGGCGAAGTTTCCGCCCGTGAGCCTCGGCGCCACTGAGGCGGTCATGCGCATGGCCGGCGTCGGCCCGGTCACCGTGCGCTGCGGCAGGAATCGGTCGTTCTCGCTCGCGCCCAGGCCGGAGGACGAGGTGCTCTTCCTCGCGGACCCGGTGGACGTGACCCTGGGATGCGGCCGGGCGTGGGAGATCCCGGGCGAAGGGCTCCACCTGCAGCCGGCGTGGCTGCTCGCGCTCGAAGGGTACGGGCACGAGGCGTACCGCGAGATCGAGCGCTGCACCCCGCTCGAGCTCATGCTGCAGATCGCCAGGGAGGAGCCGGGGCCGTACGAGGCCTACAGGCGCGTGGGCATGCGCCGGGGCCCGTTCCTCGGCCTGGAGGACGCGATCCGCAGGAAAATGACAGGGGAGCATTTTTTCCCCTCTTAAATCGCCCGTCATTACAGAGCAAAAGCGCGCGCGGTGAAACCGTAAGTATATACGCGCGAAACCGACCACAAAAATGCTGCTCCCGACGCTGCGAAGGCTGGACCTGATGCTGACGCGCTCAGCGACGCCGCTGGGCCCCCCGATGTACCTCGACCGAGAAAAGGCGGCCGTATGGGCCAAGCGCACGCTCAAGGACACGCCGATCCTCGAACGATGGACGCCGCCCGCGACCGTCGAGCCCACGGACGACGGCGCTGGGTTCGTGCTGATGCAAAACACCCTGTGCTTCCAGCGAGGATACCAACCCGACGCGATGTTCGACCAGTACGTGCAGGTCCTCTCCGACCGATTCCACCACGACGAAAAAGAGTCGCGGCACAACATCACCGGGCTGGCCTTCGACTTCCTGGTCGTCATAGTCTCCCACGCGTCCTCCCCCCCGTGCGTCGCAGCCGGCTGCATGGTCGAGTTCCGCTGCTCGGCGCGCGCGATCCCGTACCTGTACATCGCGTCGCTCTGCACCCACCGCGACCACCTCGGGCACCGCCTGGCGCACCAGCTCGTGCACAGCGTCCACATCCTGGGGGCGCTGCTCCTGAAGCAGAACCGCACGGCCGGCGCGCCGTGGCGAGACGCGATCCCGGACGGCGTGCTGTACCTCGGGCTCACGGTGCGCAAGACGCCGGGGTCCGACGAGGACAGCCGCCTCGTCAAGCTGTACAGCGACTGCGGCCTCGCGACGCGCGACATGGAGCCGGGCCTGCCGGAGATCGACTACGGGTCGTTCACGCCCTACAGCATCTACAGCTGGAGGCTGGAGCACCAGAGCAGCATGATCGCGATGTGGAAGCGGATCGAGCCGGGGGTGTGGTACAGGGATGCGAACGGAAGCATCCTTGATCCGCTGGAGCGGGAGGGCGAGTCGATGTATTATGAGTTCGAGGAAGAGAACGTCGAGCTCGTCAGGGCCTCGGGCATCGTGCACAGCAAGCACGCACACCTCTTCGCCGACAGGGACGCGGTCCACGCCGATGGGTCGGAAAATATCACGTTCACTAGAACGCCGCCAGCGTCGGGCGGCTTTTTTCGCATCATGACGGAGAATGTCAGGACGGAGAGGTTCACCGTCAAGATCTCGGTGCCGAGGTTCTGCGCCGCCAAGGTGGACTCAGCATCTCGGCCGCTGCTCAGAGGGTGAGATCGACACCTCGGTGATCCGCACATTGCGCATAAGCGCCTGCTGGGTCGCGGCACCTTCACACAAGCAGCAGCATTGTGCGGCCAGGAGGCCTTCGAGCACAAACAGAAACAAATGAGCCGCCCCAAACAGCACAAACGCCGCGTGCTCAAACAGCCAGCCAAATGCCTCCGCCCTCCTCACCGCGCTGCACACAAAATAAATTCCAGCAGCGACGGAGAGGAGGAACGACGCCACCGCCAGAACACACACCAGCTTGTCCAAACCGCTCCACGATTTGCGCGGAAACCGGTAGTAAACGTTGTACGCCATCAGCAGAAAGTACAGAGCGCTGCACGAGATGAACATGGCAGTGCCCGCAAAGTGAGCCATGGAGACCCCGCCATTCGCCGTTTGGTACTCGGCGGTAAGCACGGCCCATCCCATCCACGCCACCACCATCAGCAGCAGCTCGAATACCAGCAGGTATGACTTGGAATTGAAGCTGTTCAATCGATATACGAAGGCTGCGCACACCGCCAGGTGAATTCCGACGAGGGATGTTACCAGATGAGAGTAGATCAGGTTTTTGAACAGCAGGTCGGAAACGTAATCGTCGTCCCAGTCCTTCGCGCGCACGCTGGACGAGTTTGAGACCCATTGCCAAAACGGCACATCCGAAGCTAGGGGAATGTAGTATGCCATCAAAACGCACACCTCCGACAGGCTAACCGCCACAGACAGCACACGCAACGCATCCATCTTGTACACGGACTCGGAGTAAATCTTTTAATCATCGCGCCGGCGAAACACGGCCCAAATTATTTTTTTCTACACCAGCCCAGTTTTAAAATTAAAAGCACGCGACCTCGGCAGCTGGCTGCTGTAAACACAAACAACTCCAACAAAACACATTATAAAGCAAATCAAACGGACACACACACACAAACCAAACCATCCCATCAAACACACAATATGCCCACCGCCCAGCTCTCCAAAACCGCGCTGATGCACACCAGCACAAAGATCAGCCCCGAGCTCATCGCCAAGCACACCGGCGCGTACAAGATCCGGTCGATGAAGCACAACGGCGGATGGCTGCACATCGTGGAGTGCAAGGCGCCGAAGGACTTCGACGAGTACGACGCGGCGCTCAAGGCGATCGAGGGCGAGCTCAGGGCCCGGTGCTTCATGCCCATACTGGACGACGATGGCAGCACCGAGGGCAGGATCGTCCTCAACCCTTCATTCTTCGACGACTTCACCTCGGAAGAGGTGTGGAAACGGGAGCGCTCCTCGCGCGACGGCGACGGACACCTCCTCATCCCCGGCCTCAAGCGCCTCAGCCGGGAGCTCAAGGTCGACTTTGTCCAAAACGTCCACGGCACCGACGGCAAGCGCAAGCGGGAGCCGGTCCAGCCGTTCTCGTCGGCGCTCGAGCCCGAGGCGACCGAAGAGAAGAAAAAGCCCGCCAAAATGCCGCCGCCGCCCAAGAAGCAGCCAGCCGACGCCGCCGAGGCCTCGTTCGCCGGGAAGGCGCTCGACGCCGTCGTCAAGTCCCACGCCGAGACCGTCGCGTCCAAGGACGAGACCATCCGAGCCCTCACCATGGCGCTGGCAGCAAAGGACGACCTCGTCCGCACGCAGGCCGCGCTGATTGCGGCGATGCAGAAGTGATTGAAATTGCTGTACAGACCCAAACCTTACATTTAAACAGGAGAGGGCTTGTGTTTTAATCTTATCACTCCACACCACAGATCCACGTAGTCGTGCCATGTCTCTGCCTTTATAAACAACGATGCATCTCTGTTTTCACGTTTCCTGATTTCGTAATCCAATTGAATCTGCCCAACTGAACATGGAAAGCAAAAGAAAACGATACAGCACGTGTCAACAATTCCACAAAACCACCTTCCTTCTGGCAATTTTAAATTCTTTGCATACGAATGCCGAAAAAATAAGCAAGGAAAACATAAGCAACAAGGACAGAGTAAATATCCACAGCATAACAAAAGAAGATTATCAGCCAATTCTAGTCTCTCAATCGTAGCAACATGTGCACAACATGGCAGTATGGATTGAAGAGCAAGACCAAATCCAATAGCATTGTACGGACAAGACCAACAACCACATAGCCCTGTTCTCCACGAACCAGGTTTCATTTCTGTAGTAGAAAATTCACGCAAACAACAGCCCACTTCTGAACCAAAATCTTTCAACACAGCATCCCTTATTTCATCTTGGTTAGAACTAATACTTGGTTCTGCTCGAAGAAACATTCTGTTCACCTGAAGCATCGCCTACCACCCATCCACCACACTCTTAAATAACTGGCTCCTTCATCGCCCCTACCACTACGACCAGCACATTTCCCAAAAAGGCTGTGCTCTGTCAGCCTCCGTAATGAGGTCGTTGAACAGACAACAGTAACGGTCAGCACAAGCGCCTATTTAAGATCCCACATGCTGCCAGGCCATGGCTCCCCCCGATGCGCCCCTCGTACGCCTTCATCGCGCTGTTCGCGGTGCTGACCGTGTCCAAGATCGCAGACGACAGCGACCTCGTCGCGTGCGCGGTCTCATCGCGATGCGTTGCGTTTGCAGCGACGGTCGAGGACCTCGACGCGCTCGCAGAGGAAATCGCGGTTGATCGGATCGTGCGGGAAGACATGCTAGGTCTGGAGCAAACAGGCAGGCTGGTGCTGGGACCCGCCAGAAAGCACGCGATCCGGACGCAGACGCGGCTCGAGGTGGCGCAGTATTCGGCCTACATTGACCTGGCGGCTGTCACACTGAAAGCTGCGATGACAGCACTCATCGCAACTGCGGCGCTCAAGCTGGCCTGGAGAATGGTTGTGCTGCGCATTCTCGCCCGTGCGCTGGATGCTGGGCTGAAACTTGCAGCGTGGGTGTTTTTGGACTGAGAAGGCGCGCTGGCCGTCAGTTTTAATCGTAACAAAATAAACAGGCAGATAACTTAGCCTGTATCCATAATATTGCGGAGTCAGGGTCGTGCCTCCTACATCCAAACCTCATCCCCACTGCTTCCAACGCCGTCATCCCCCGCCTCCTCTACCTCCCTCTCCAACCTCGCAAACAGCCGCCTCAGCTTCAGCAACCCAGCATCCCCCACATCCCGCGCCCTCCACAGCCGCGCCCCGTACGTCCACGAGTCGCCCCAGTCGTCGCGCCCGTCGACGTGGTGAAAGTGCGCGTCCGCGCCGTCGTACAGCTCGGTGGTCTTGTACTTGCCGCCCCAACCAGGACTGGCTACTGCGCCCGAGGCAGGCAGACCGACGAAATACGTGTTCAGGCCGCACGCGGCCACGCGCGCCTCGAACCACGGCTTGAAGGCGCACAGCGGCGAGAAGGACGCGGCCACACCGTCTTCGATCCTGCCCGAGACGCCGCACGCGCTGCAGGCGCATTTCGGGATGGCGCGGTTGGCTTGGATCATTAGGTGGGCGAGGTGGTTTCGGCTGTGGTCTTTCCAGAACAGCTGCAGGCGCAGCGCTTCGTTTTCTCTGCGCAGATCCAGCACGCGCTGGTCGTATAGCACGCGGGATACGAGCGCGAGTCTGTCCAGCTGGCGCGTTTCGGTGGGGATGGACATTGATATGTGGTTTGGGTTTTGCAGCTATATTTGATCGGATTTGTTTCACTCGAAAAGCGAGCTGTAGAATTTTTTTTCTGTGTAGAATTTTTTTTATCCCAGAAAAAAAAATGAAACGGATTTCCAACCGCCATCATCATGAGCACACGCTTTCATCCGCATCCGACGGCCATTCCACCTCATAACGCACACGCTGCACTATCCAGCGCAGCAGGTCGGGATCGATGAGCGAGAAGAGCGACCGGGCGCCGAGCCGCGGGTGGGTGGCCATGGCGCACGCCAGGCGGGCCGTGCAGCCCCGGAACTGCTCGTCGTCCGAGATCTTGTCGCCAAAGCCGGCGTCGGCCTCGTCCAAAGTGCGCGCCAGGAACAGCTCGTACAGGCTGAAGCCGCAGACGCCTGTCACCAGGTCGCAGACGCAATACATATTGTCAAAACACGACCATCCGCGCAAACGATGCATGGTGATGTGCACCGCCAAGTGACCCGCAGCATCCGAATCGATGAGGAAACGCGCGCGCGGCTGCCGGCCAGAATAAATGACGCCCTGGACGCTTAGGTAAATTGGGTCGGACGCACCGTCCGCTGGCTTGAGCTCGGTGGTTTTGACGTACCTGAGGTTCCACTGGTTCAGGAAGCACTCTTCGGCCAGCCATTCAAATTCGTCCTTCATGCCGTCCGGTACCGCATAATCGCGGTAATCATGGAACGAGATGACCTTGACGAAACGTGTGACAGTGGTCATGGACTAGGCAAGGACTGTCGATGAAAATGCTTGCTCTCGTACGAAACATATGCCTGACGTAGTTTTTATACTTACAATCTAAATTGATTTATATTTTTTTTATCCGAGCTATATAAACCCCCACCCACACCAAATCCACACAGCATCCAATGCCACAGCCACCACCAGCCATCATCTTCTTCACCCACCACCACAACACGCTCATCATCTCATCATCGCCCCACTTCTCGCCCGCGCTCCTGCTCCGCCTGGTGACAGTGAGCCGCCAGCTCCGCGCGAGCATCACGCCGTCGGTCGTCGCGCAGGCGCTGCACCAGCACGTGCCGAAGGTGCCGTGGGGCCAGATCGCAGACCGGCCCATGGCCTTCTACATCGACGTGGTGCGCTCGTACTTTGCGCCGTGCGCGGATGACGAGGACACGGTGCTTGCGATGGTGGAAAGATACGCGACGGAAAACCACACAAGGCTCTTCGACGAAGAGGTCGCTGCGATGGGCCGGCCGGCCGTGCAGGCGCATCTCTTCATCCGATGCAGCCTCTTGTTCCGCACGCTGCTGACGCGCGGCGGACGTGAGATGATGATCCAAGCGCTCGAGCGGCACGACAAAAAGAACGAAGCCGTCCCTGGATTCATCGACACGGCGCTGCACATCCTGCGCACAGAGTACGCCGTGACGCGGCGCCGCGTGGTGGCGGGGACGGCAGGAATCGACATTGGCGGCGGGCCGCCGTCGTGGATGAAGGAGGAGCTGTTGGAGGAGGATTGAAAAGTCTCGGACCATAGTATGGGTTATCAGACCATAGTATGGTTTGTCGGACCATAGTATGGTTTAGTGCTCCCGAGTGAAATAAAAAAACCGAGTCCATCCGAATGACAAACGACAACCCAACTCAAAATATGAACTGGACGGCCGTGCAAGCCCTTGTACACACCTTCGCCATAGCACACAACGCGTACGTCGTATTCGACTCCTGCGACCGTGACATCCTCGTATACGAACCCGACAGGGTCATATTCCACCCAGCCAAACTGATCATCTCCCCATGCGCCGAAACGCACGCCGCGTGCGTCCGCAGCTCGGGGCGGCACTTTCCGTCCGCGGCGTCGATCGAGCAGCTGGGAAAATACGTCGCCGCTGCGTACGCCATACTGCTGCCTTACGATGATTGAAATTGCTGCCATAATATCATTAAATCTCAGTGTCAATTGATCAACTGACACAGAGGCACCAGGTGCTGTCTACCATGCACATGCAGTTGAAAAATCTGTTGAGTGACATACAAAAGAATATTTATTTACACAGCCTGGAATGGTCATACTTGATATCATTGACAAGCATATAGATAGCATACTTGAATTGATAGCCAAAGAAGAAATCAAAATGACCTTACTAGGATCTGAGGAACCAATTATACCTTCTCACCCTCCTCTTGATTCATGGAAATGCCCTTTTACGTGCGAGTTAATGGTCAATCCTGTGATTGCAGACGATAAATTCACATATGAAGAAATGAACATCAAGGATTGGATTCAATCATACACATCTGTTGGGGAAATTCCTGTATCTCCAATTACAGGACAACAAATGTCAGAAATAACTAAACCAAATCGAGCACTGCAAGATTCTATAATAGAATATCTTGAATCCCCATATAAAACAATGCATGAAATATCAACAGATTCTATAATTACTTCTAAAATAATGAATTCGTTTCAATTTGTTACGAATTTTAGATTCGAAGACAGCCAAGTCGACATTAAAGAACTGAAACAGTCGTTCATATGGACTGAACCTGTCTTACAGAGCTGGTGGCCTATGATTCATAACAAAGATCAATTCATTAACGCAGTTTGGCAAACCTGTTCCAGTTTCAGGAATGTAATCTATACTGAATTTTCAGAATTTACGCGAATTAGCGAGAGTTCGAACGAACCAATAATGAAGTGTCTTTCAAGACTTTACTTTTTGCAGAGTATGTACAAGAATACATACAAGACGAAATCAGAGCAACTGATAGATGCACTGACGCAGTATACAAACAGAAGAAAATTCTCGACTCCTGAAATCAAAACAGAAATTATTAGATATCTGTATGATTACACACATAATATTCCCAGTAGATGGATTATTTTCTGGGGTGAGCGCCCACAATAGCTCTACTACCATTCATCTCAACCCACGACCGCCTGACTATTCATTATTTTTATTGAAGTTTAGATCAAGCTACCGCCTGACGGCTGAGCACCGCGAACGCCTCGCCCGCGGCCCACGCGTCCAGCCCGGCGTAGACGATCTGCTCGCGCGACAGGGCGTGCTGCTCCCAGTTGGAGCGGCTGATGCGCTTGTCCTTGGTGAGGTGCACGCCCGTCGCCTGGTACACGACGCGCGCCAGCGACATGCCCGAGCCGATGTCCGCCGCGCCGTTGACCGCCACGGCCCAGTCGGCCTGCAGCCGATCGACGTCCGACTGGATGCCCACGCCCACCTTGACCACGCTCGCGTCCGCCAGCACGCCCAGCAGCCGGGGCGTCGCCGGCACGCGGAACAGCTGGACGAGCAGCGCCTCGTCGCCGGACGAGAGCTGCAGCAGGCTCGCGCGGTTGGGGCGCTGGTTTCGGCGGAAGACGGGCTTCCACTCGATGTCGAGGCCCAGCACGTTGGACGGGTGCCGCTCCAGCCACGCGTCCACGTCGTCCGGATCGCGCGCCACCGTGATCCGCAGCCGCACCGCGCGCGTGTTGGTTCGGAATTCCAGGCAGGTTGACTCGATGCACGGGTTCTCCATACGTGCGGGCCGCGTCGGGCGGTGCGCTTTATATCGGGGAGGGGGGAACGCCACGGATGCGTGCTACAGACAAAAGGCACGTATTCGACATAATCAGCTCGTCGGGCGACCGACATATGCCACATGATCCAGCGGATCGAAGTACAGAAACACAGAACCGCTGCGGGTGAGGTCGGTCAGCTCAGTCCATCTGGTCGGTTGTGTGAAAGGAAGGCATGCAATGAAGAAATTGGCCAAAGCGATTTTATATTCATGTATAAATTGACATGAATTTAAAATATGAATGCTAATGAGAATCAGTTAAATGTAGTTTATGGTCCCGATGCAACCTGATGTTATTGGAAAACCCAGAAAAACAGTGCAAAACAAATGCAAAAAAACAAATTACCCCAGAAAAAAAAAGTGCGCAACAAATGCAAAACAATTAACCATCTCCGTCAGCATCACCGCCGCCCTGCCGTCGCGCGTGGCCACCGCGGCCGCGAGGCGGGCGCACGCGACCATCGCGAGGGACGCGCCATGTCACAGAAAATTCACAGCCCAGAAACCTATTGCATATGTCTTACTAGATCCAAATAACTGCAAAGTAAAATATGATTTGATTTCCAAACACAGAATCACACATTAAACATATTTAAGATAACGAAGATTGAAAACATCTTAAGAGAACAATGCAAGTTAACTTTACTCAAGATGCCATAAAATCTATAGAAGAAATAGTGTCTCTCTTAAAGTGCGTGCATAGCGACGAAAAGCAGGATCCGAAACATTTTGCAGAAATACTTGGAGATAATTATTCGAAACTTGCAGATGGATTTATATTCCAACCCGAATCATTGACACAAGCATTTATCCTGTTTGATATGTACAGCGATGCTGTTATGGGAATACCAGCCTGTTCTAGTAGAAAAATCGAAGTCATAAACAAACTACAGGAAAACCCCATTCAGCATGCTAGACAAGCATTGTTCATGTTCAGTGCAGGGGCACGTCATATTGGTTTGAAGCTTATGCAAATATCTACCACCTTGGCAAACACATTGAATGTTGAAATGGGAAACATCCAAGCTGAGTTCATAAAAGAGCACTGCAAACAAAGATATTTTGAACCAGATCCCAATCTCATAAAAACATATAAGGATGCATTTAAACTCATCATTGAGTTTTACGAAGAGCGCTTTATTAGTGCCATGTATCTTGACATATGGGATATGTCAGCACTGGAATTCAAATACTCAAATCCATTGAGGAAACATAGTGCATGCAAACTTATTCGTGTAAGCTGCAAAGGCATTCTCGAAAATCCAGAGAAAGAGTTTGATTCCAACGAGTTGGGTATAATTTGTCATGATACAAACTGCATAGGATTGATTCTGAAGGCATACTCGAAGGAAACATTACATTGGCAGAGCTATCTCATGCAGTGGATCCAGCTTCCACTTGCAATGGCCTTGCATCATCGATTGGGCAAAGAGTCAAAAATCTCCTGTTTGACAGATGACTTAATTCTCTACATAATAGATATCGTAAACTATTCCATATAAGCACGACTTTGGTTTATATGATCAAATATGCAACTCCATATGAGCAAAAACTGGTGTTGATTATCAACTGTACACCAGTTCTTTTGCGCTGTTTAATCGATGATTATAACGTTGCATAGTAGGAAAAAAATAAAAATTGAGTAAAGATTTTTTTCAAGCGTTGTTTTTTATTCATCATAGTAATGACCACACCATACATAAACATGCGACACACTAACATTTTATGAACACAGATATTGTAATGGATATTTTTGTATTTAAGTAGAATTGTGAAAGTACAAAGCTCACCCTCTCCCTTCTTCATAGTCAAATTATATTCTTATTGCAAATTCTTGAATTCCATAAGAGGTTATTATTAAGAACTATGACACAAGTATGTTTTTATAAAAAAAAATTAAATCATGAATACTGGAAACACAACTTTATATATTTAAGATTCAGTCGAAATAGTTTATATGCACGATAGACGTAGTGCATACCTTCGAAGACCAAGTACAACAAGTACGCCTGAACAAACAAAAGAAGACAACCCCACTGCAACCGAAAAACCTCCACGTAGTACTACAGAAAATCCAACATTGGTACATAAAAAAAACCGTCCAGATACTGAAACCAGTGAACAGGGCCAAAGAATACCTAAAAAATCCAAAAAAGAAGAAGAAATCAAGAAAGAAGAAATTCCCCCTCCCCCTATTCTAACAATACCTACAATCCCGCCATACATTCCCAGTATCTGTGATGAACTTGAAAAAATCCTTGTTTTAGATCATAAAAATATTGTAGATCTCAAAAATGAGTCACTTGAAGCAAGTGAGGAAGGAGGCATAGCAGAACAGTCATTTGGAAAAAAAGCAACGGAATTCAAAAGTAAATATGATGAAATATTGCTTCATATTGGTGCTTATGCTGATAATGATAAGATTAGAATTGAGGAAATCACAGAGGTTGCCCATAGAATGATAACAGATATGAACATAACAGAAGAAACACACACAAACGACAAAGACACTGCAGATGTTATAAATGTACTTCAACCAAATTTTTCAATAAATTCATATTTTAGTTTTAGCTTAACAAACAAACGACTACCACGAATCCCAAATAACGTAGAAGCATTTTCAAGATTAGAAGAAGCACATCGCTCCTATTTTCTTGGTAGAAAAGACAATCGTTTGCTTAGGCGAGCTGTTTTACATTGTGATAGATGGGCAATAAGAAGATATAGTAGTAGAGCTCAAGAATATTCAGGCCAAGTCCCGTTTTCAATGGTACATTCTCTCTTAATTGATAAACCTTCAACAGCAAAGACAATTTTTTTACTTGGTGTAGCTGTTTTAATACGAAATCAAACTCACAGAACAGGAAATCTTTCAGATAACGAAATAAGATTAGAAACCGACTGCAATACACTTATTCATTTCAATTCCAGAACAGAAGAAGAAATTTCCCAGGCGTCTAGAAATATTACATCGAAAGTTGTAAGTAACAATTCCCGTTTTATCCAGCCAATGCAACCTTATCATAAAATAATTGCAAATATACTAGATTTGGATCATATAAAAGTTCGATTTGACAATTGGAGAATCCTCCATTTAATTCACAACAATATATCTGAAAATATATTTCTTTATGGTTGCTCTGCTTTATTTCGAAACATATTAGAATCGTTTACAATAGACAAAAAAACAAATTCTTTATCAAAAAATGAATATTCTGCATGCCTACATCAGGCAAAATTGAATAAGGAACTAAATATAGACCAAATCCACCAAACTCTAAATATAACCACAACAAATAAACGAATAATAGAAGAAGATTATAGGGATGTATGCAGCATGCTTTCATCTGTATTGCATGCAGGAGACGAAAGACAGAAAGATGAGCATCTTGCTGATGGAGGCCTACGTTACAAGAACGAAGAACGCATAATCAATGAGGAAACAATAAAAGGCTTTAGGTCTATTTCAGTTTGGGAAATTTTGAACCTGTGCATAATAATTTTCGCTGATTGTACAGAGAGGTCGTTGCTACCTACCTACGACAGAGTCTTCCACACTAATTCGCAATTATTTTTTGATGAAATAGACAAAACCATCGACAGGATGCTGATCATAGTCTCTGATCTTGATATGGGCTATTCAATCAATAAACATAACCCTCAGATTATCTCCTCACCTAAAGAAACCACACGGAAATCTCTTCAGTGCGTAATATACAATGAAATAGAACACATACTGGATCGAATGATATCAATACGTTTTTAATCAAATTTCGTTACGAATTCATTCTAATGGATATAAATATGGATGCAAATAGTCGTTTCACCAACAATTAAACAGTAAATCAACCACGTAGAAACTGATATTACACTATGTAAGCTAGCGTCGAGATCTATGCAACACATCAACAAACATACCCAAAATCTATGGACCCCACCCCATTGGTAAGCCAGGCAAGGGGTCGGGCGCATAGCTCAGCGGCAGAGCGGCTGACTGCAGATCAGCAGGTCTCCAGTTCGAACCTGGATACGCCCTTCAATCCTTTCGTTTTTTTTACCACGCCTCCTTTCTCCTCCCCCCTCTCCCCTTACGAATCGATCTCTCCATCGA
>Ga0208260_1000182_pt1 | contig 25811 bp, 39 predicted proteins | sample CryBogCBH18Aug09_FD_184619 | JGI IMG/M metagenome (GOLD analysis project Ga0208260, IMG submission 184619) | Freshwater microbial communities from Crystal Bog, Wisconsin, USA - CBH18Aug09 (SPAdes) | ecosystem: Environmental > Aquatic > Freshwater > Lake | place: Crystal Bog, Wisconsin, USA...
GTCAGCTATTCAAGCGGCTGACGTTCCAACATTGAACCAAAATACTACTGGAACTGCTGCAAACATCACAGCAACGTCAAATTCCACATTGACAACTTTGAGTGCTTTAAGTCTCCCAGGCTCTCAAATTAGCGGCAACATATCTGGCAATGCTGCCAACGTAACAGGCACAGTAGCTATCGCTAACGGCGGCACAGGTCAAACAACCGCATCTGCTGCATTTAATGCGCTATCGCCTATCACTACTACTGGTGATTTAATTATCGGTAACGGTACAAATAGCGCTACACGGTTGGGTATTGGCACTAGCGGATATGTATTAACTAGCAACGGCACAACAGCAACGTGGTCAGCAGGAGCATCTACAGGAAATCCTGTCGGGTCTACTTTATACACAAACAATAATCTTGGAGGATTTTAAATGGCCGCTAATACTAGCCCAATTTTTCCGGTAACTCCTATCGTTGGTATTGCCACACTAACAAGCGCAACTGCAGTTACAAGTTATGCCAATATTACTGGTACAACAGGTTTAACACAGCTTACTGCAACCAGTACTAATGGTACACGGATTGATACAATTAGTGTTTTAGGTAAAGGTTCTACTGTTGCTTCAAAAATAACTTTATGGTTATATAATGGGACTACATCCTATGTAATTGACGAAATTTTAATTACTGCGGTGACTTTTTCTAATACGGTTTATGAGTTTTCAGCGCAAAAATCTTATACAACTTTAGTAATCCCGCCTACTTATCAATTGTTTATTTCTCAAACAGTTTCAACTGATGTAAACGTGTTGGCATATGGTGGACAATATTAAATATGTTTCCAATTAGCTTTACTCCCCCTCCTTCATCTGCAAAGGTGACGGTATTTACACAATCTGGATACTTTCAGATTCCAATTGGCGCAAATTATTTAATGTTTGACGTTATTGGCGCTGGTGGTAACGGTGGTTCAGGGGGAATTACTGCAGCGGGTTGCGGTGGCGGAGGCGGGGCAAGAAACGTTCGTGTCGTTCCAGTAAGCGCAACTAATGATTTGTATACTGGTTTAAATGCAATTACTATTGGCAGTTCCTTATATGTAACTGTTGGCGCTGCACCTGGCGGTTCTTCTTCTGTAGCCATTATAAAAAATAATGAATATCTTATTACTGCTTACGGCGGCGGTGGCGGCGATCAAGTAAATAATACGTTAAGTGCTGGCGGCGGTGCTGGTGGTGGTTCTGCATCTAGTGGAGCTGGTTCAAATACTACAGTTCCTATATCCGGTGGAAATCCTATTTATGTTGGTGCTGTAGGTCAAACTACATCTGGAAATTCCCTTGGAACTTCTGGTGCTGGCGTTGGAGCTGTAGGCGTTCCAGGGTCAAATGCTGAATGGGGCGGCGCTAGTGGCGGTGGTGTGGCTACTTCTGGTGCTGGTAAATATGGCGGTGGTTCTATGTTTGGCAGTGGCGGTGGCGGCTCTGGTGGTAATGTTGCTGGTGGTACTGGTGGCGCTGGTGGCACTGGTGGAATACAAAACTATGCGGGAACTGGCGGCGGCACTGGGGGAACTTCCGGAAATAACGGCGGCAATGGTCAAAATGGCTCAATCTTTGGCGCTGGTTCTGGTGGCGGCGGTGGTTATGGCAATGCTTCTGGTACTGGAACTAATGGCGGTAATGGCGGCATACCTGGCGGCGGCGGCGGCGGCGGTGGTTATGGATCATCTGCTGGTGGAACAGGCGGTGTTGGTGGGCGTGGCGAAGTAAGAATTTGGTGGTGGTAATGAAATACGCAGTCATTGAAAACGGTAAAGTTGTCAACATTGTTTTATCCGATTCACAAGATTTTGAGAATTGGGTTCTTGCTGATGAGACTACCAGAATAAACGGCACTTGGGATGGACAATCATTTGGGCCATTTGTTCCCGATGTTAGTGAAGTTGCTGAAAAAGTTAGATTCACTAGGGATAATTTACTAAAAAATTCTGATTGGACACAGATTGCCGATGCACCAGTAGATAAAGCGGCATGGGCAACATACCGTCAAGCCTTGCGTGATTTGCCTAAAGAAGCTGGCTTTCCTTGGACAATCACATGGCCTACTGAGCCATAAGAATCATGATAATTACTTGGAAAATTTTAGAGCTTTTTGTCGAAAAAGACGTTATTACTCACGCCAAATACCATGTGAGGGCTACTGAGGATGATGTTGTTATAGAGACAGAAGGCAACTGGCAATTTGACAAGTTTAACGTGCAAACGCCTTATGCTGAAGTTACTGAGGATTTAGTGATTCAATGGATAAAAGATGGTGCTACTAAGTTTGGAAAAAATGTAATAGAATCACGGTTAGAGGAACAATTGGCGCTTCTAGAAAAGTCGAAATCTGTTGTGCCTCCGTGGAAGCCCCCCGTGTTTACCCTGGAGCTTAAACAATGGTAATGCCAATTGACATCATTTCTAGATCGCTGAAAGACATTGGCGCTTTGGAAGCTGGTGAAACGCCTACACCAGAAGCGGCGCAAGATGCGTTTGACCTTCTCAATGACATGATCGATCAATGGTCGAATGAGTCAATGATGGTGTATTACAAGAATGAAATCATCTTCCCGATTGTTCCAGGGCAGACACAATACACAATTGGCCCAACTGGTGAAATTGGCGCTGGTTTCACGGGCTACATAAGCGGCAACACATTGACTGTTGCTAATACCAACGTCAACAACTTTGCTGGTACAGGCTCAATCAATAGCTCAACGCTGACCATTACGTCTGTGTCAAGCGGTGCTTTGCAGGTTGGCAGCATCATTACTGGCGCTTCAATTCCTAGCGGCACATCTATTTTGTCGTTCGGTACAGGTAACGGCGGTGTAGGCACTTACACGATTTCTCAGTCGCTGTTTATCAACAACGAATCAATCACAGCTAACGCACCGATCATTACTTCTGGTGCTATTTCTAATGGGCAGTATCTGACCACGACATACGGCGTGAACATGAACCTGTCTCAAGGAACGCAGATTGTGGCCTTTAATACAGGCGCTGGCGGAAACATTAACGAAGCTGGGACGTACACCCTTAACAACTATGTTACAACGCCTAATCCTGCGTTTACTGGGTCTATTAGCGGCACTACCCTTACTGTTAGTGCTGTCTCTGCTGGTTATTTGGGTGTCGGTTGTGTGGTTAGCGGAACAGGTGTTACTTCTGGCACGAAAATTACTGCGGTTTTAACTGGTTCTGGCGGTGTTGGTATTTATACGGTATCGGCATCACAAACGGTTAGCAGCACATCAATGACGGGGACTGTTACGCCTTTCCCGATTACTGCTTACTATCAGCGGCCTTTGAGCATTTCTAGCTGCTTTGTGCGTATCAATACAAACAGCAACGGCATCCCTGTTCAAAACGGCGGCTTGGACTATCCAGTAGCTGTGTTGTCGCTGGAAGAATACGAAATGATCGGTCTGAAAACGCTAAATGGCCCTTGGCCCAAGGCGCTTTACTATCAGCCAACAGAGCTATTGGGTAACATTTTTGTGTGGCCTAACCCTTCTCAGGGTGAAATGCACTTGTTTACCGACAACATTTTTAGCCGTTACTCAAGCGTTAACGACACCATTCAGCTACCGCAAGGCTACACAAACGCTTTGCGCTGGAACTTGGCTTATTTCTTAATGCCTATGTACGGCAAAGCCTCGCCTGTGCAGATTTCGATGATTCAGAAAAACGCACAAGAAGCTAAAGCGACTGTTAAGCGCACCAACATGAAACCGCCTCAAGTTGCTCGATATGCTGATGCTTTGCTGGTTGGCCGCCAAAAGGATGCTGGCTGGATTCTGTCTGGAGGGTTCTTTAGATGAGTGACTTTGGCTTTGTTGGGCCAAGTTACGAAGCCCCATCTATTTATCAAGAGTCGCAAGAATGTATCAACTGGCGACCTGAGATTGACCCGCTTAAACAGGCGGGAAACCGTGGGGTTGTTGCTCTTTATCCGACACCAGGATTAACAACATTAGCAAATCTTAACGCTGCTGCTGTTCGTGGGATGCACACTATTTCTGGTGGGCAGCAACTGATTGTTGTTTGCGGCGCTTATGTTTATTCGCTAACAGCCAATTTAGTGCCTTCTGTTATTGGCATTTTGAGCACTTCAACAGGTCAAGTTCAGATCAGCGATAACGGCGTTAACGTTTACATTGTTGATGGTGCTAATCGTTATGTTTGGTACATTTCTAGCCCTTCTGGTGCTATCTTTACAGGCTCAATTAGCGGTACAACTTTAACCGTTACAAGTGTTAATACTGGAACAATTGCAATCAATCAAGCCTTAACAGGAATTGGGATTGCGTCTGAAACAGTCATTACTGCATTAGGCACAGGAACTGGTGGAACTGGTACATACACCATAAACACCTCTCAAACTGTTGCAGCGGAATTGATGACTTCTTCAACGGTTGGCGCTGTTATTACAGGGGCAATCTTTGGAACGACACTTTTTGTTCAATCGGTAACAAGTGGAACAATACACCTTGGTCAAACGATTCAAGGAACTGGCGTTACTGCAAATACGATTGTTACTGCATTTGGTAGCGGGTCTGGCGGTGTTGGCACTTACACCGTAAGCACATCACAAAATGCACCTGCCTTTAGCGTGTCTTTTATTGGGCAAATTTCTGGAACTTTGCTAACGCCAACTGTAATTAACAGCGGCACTCTTGCAGTAAACCAATACGTTTATGGCGCTGGTGTAACTCCTGGAACACAAATTACTTCAGCTAACACAGCTTTGATGGCAAGTTGCAGTATTAGCGCAGGTGTTTTAACTGTTGGCACTTTGAATTTTGGTTCAATTTCTGTTGGACAGGCTTTGTTTAACAGTAGTGACCCAAATTTTCCTTCTGGTATGATTATTACCGCTAACATTAGCGGAAGTGGCAGCGGCAGCACTTGGCGAATAAACAATACGACTTATTCAACTGCTGGAATAACAATAAATGCCGCAAGTTATGGTTTAAATAATTCCATGACAGTATCGTCTGAGCAGATGTATTCTTCTACATCGGCTGGTATCACAGACTATGCTTTAAATTTCAGCATATTGCCTAGCACAGATGGTGCTTTTACTGGCGGTTCTTCTGTGGATATTGTTGATAACTATTTTGTTTACAACAATCCTGGAACACAGCAATGGGGCGCATCTGATCTGTTGTCGCCTATTTCTAGCTCAACTTCTTACGCTTTTAAAGACGCTGCACCAGATAAGCTAGTTGCTTTGATTGCTGACCATCGCGAAGTTTATTTGATGGGTGAAGTGTCCTCGGAAGTGTGGACAGACGTAGGTGCTATTCCTTTTCCTTTCCAGCGTATTCCAGGCACTTCTACTCAACACGGTATTGCAGCGCCTCAGTCGTTATATCGTTTAGGAAATTCGTTTGCTTATGTGTCTCGCAACAACCGTGGGCAAGCACAGATCATGCAAATGAATGGGTATATCCCAACTCGCATATCTACTCATGCTGTTGAGAATACGCTTATCAATCAAACAATTACTGATGCGATTGCGTTTACTTACCAGCTAGAGGGCCACGAAGTTTATGTCGTGACTTTCCCTAGCATTGGCGACTATGGTTTGACATGGGCCTATGATTCAACAACTCAAATGTGGCACAAATGGCTATATTGGGATGGCAACGAATACACACGGCATCGTGCAAATTGCTCTGCACTTTTTCAGGGCATGGTGCTTGTTGGCGACTATTCCAACGGTAAGATTTACGAACTGGATTCGACAAATTTCACAGATGACGGTCAAACTATACGCAGATTGCGTAGAACTCCGCATTTGACAACTGATTTGCAACGTCAATACTTTGATGAATTGCAGATTCAGTTTCAACCTGGAACGGGCTTGCCAACAGGTCAAGGTAACGACCCTCAAGCGATGTTACGTTGGTCTAATGATGGCGGCTCTACATGGTCAAGGGAGTATTGGGTAACGATTGGTAAAATTGGTCGTTACAAAAATCGTGCTATTTGGCGGCGTTTGGGATGGTCACGGGATAGGGTCTTTGAAGTTGCGTTTACTGACCCTGTTAACAGCGTGGTTGTATCTGCTAACTTAAAAGCATCGGTAGGGGAAAACTAATGGCTAACGGCTTATATTCTTCTCAGCAGCAGAATCCTTACCCACAGTCGGTTTTTTTGGATGGAACTACGCAAAGACCGACAAGAAGTTGGCAACAATTCTTCCTTAATTTGTTAAACTTCAGTAGTGCATCATCGGCAACTGCTGGCTCTGCAACCTTACCTAGTGCACCTGCTGGCTTTATGAATGTAACGGTAAACGGTCAGTCTTACAAAGTACCATATTACAACCCATGATAACTTTTCAAAAAGAGTCGATGTTTCCTTTTGTTTACGAAGCATTGGCCCTTTTTAAAGAGCATTACGATGAAATTGCAGAACGAACTGATGTTATAGAGCTTGACCCAGATTTAGACCGTTATAAAACGCTTGAAAACGCCAAGATTTTGGAAGTTCATACAGCGAGGGATGATGGAAAACTGGTTGGTTATAGTGTTTGGATGGTGGTAAACCACTTGCACTATAAAAAAAGCGTCACGGCTAGCTCAGACATTCTCTATATTCACCCTGATTACAGAAAGGGTTTGCTTGGATATAGGTTTTTAAAGTGGACGACTGAAGAAATTAAAAAACGGTCACCACAAAGAATCTTGTTCCACATGAAGCCTTTTCTTGATTACGGGCATTTGGTTGAGAGATTGGGTGGTCATTATTTTGAAAAGACTTATTCAATAGTTTTGGGGTAACTTATGGGCATTTCTGCTGTTATTGACGCTGTTGTTAGCGGTATTGGTGAATCCGCTGTCGCTGACGTGGCTGGTGGCGCTTTAGCTGACGTTGCTGGTGGAACGTTAGCTGATTCTGCGGCTGCTGGTTTTTTAGGTTCTGATGCCGCTTCTGCTGCTGCCGCTGATGCTTTAGCTTCTGGAGCTACTGACGCAGGGTTGGTTTCTGCTGGAGACTATGCGGCTGGTCAAGCTGCTACTGACGCTGCTCTTGCTAATGCAGGATTTGATACAAGTGCCGCTGCCGCAACTGCTGCCCCTGCTGCATCATCTTTTGGCGATATTGCTTCTGCCAATATACCTAGTCAAGCAAGTGTTGTTCAAAATTATGGTGTTGGTTCGTTTGTTGATCCTAGCACAGGAACTATTTACGCTTCCAATGGCGCTGTTTATGCTTCTGATGGAAGTTTAATCACATCTGCTCCTACAAGTTTGTCTGATATTGCCGCCGCTACTCCGGCTGATACAACAGCGGCAACACAAGGGACTTCATTAAATAGTATTGCTCAAGCTACGCCAGTAACAGATCAATCTATTGTCCAAGGTACTAATTTAAGTGATTTGGCTCAAACTGCCCAGACTGCTTCTACTGCATCACCTACGGCTGGTTTAACTGCATTGCCTGATGGAACATTTACTGATTCACTTGGCAATATATATGATGTAAATGGCGCACAAATTAGTTCTGCTGCCAACAATGCAGCCATAGCACCAATATCTGCCGCTGATTACGCTGCTGGACAAGCGGCAACAGATGCTGCTTTAGCTAACGCTGGAATTGACACAAGTGCTATTGGTGCTACTGGTGCTGGCACTACAACTTTAACTGATCTTGCTTCACTTAATGCCACAGCACCTATAACAGAAGGTCAATATGCTGCTGGTCAAGCCGCAACCAATGCAGCTTTGGCAAATGCTGGAATTGATACAACTACTGGACTAACTGGTCTTGAAGCTACTGGTGCTGCGGCGGCTAATCCAGCACAAGGAATTGTTGCTCCTTCTAATTTTGGGACAGCGGCTTATGCTGACCAAGCTGGTACAAGTTTGGCTGACATGGGTGGTGCTCAAGGACTTAGTTCGGCAGCAACTTCTCCAGGTCTTGCTGGTATGGGCGGCGCTCAAGGTATTACAGCGGCAACTGGCGCTGATTTAGGTGCTGCTAATTCATTTATCAATAACGCTGGATTAACTGCTGCCGGATTGGGCGCTGCTGGTGCTGCCGGATTGGGCGCTGCTGGTTTAGGCACAGTAGGCGCTACTGGTGTAGCATCTTCTGGTTTAGCTACTTTGGGCGGTACAGGTAGTTTAGTAAATGCCGGAACTGCTGGTACTGTTGGTGCGGCAGGGGCTGGTTTGGGTGCTGGCGGTGTTCAAAGCGCACTTTCTGGTGCTGCTGCTGGTGGCGCTGCTGCTGGTGGTGGCTTGTTATCTGGTCTAAGTTCTGCTCTTGGTGGTACTGGCGGCGGTGTCCTTGGAACGGGTTTGACAGCAGGGCAAGTAGCTGCTTTGGGTAGCGGGGCTGCTGGCCTTGCTTCTGGCGTTATTAACAACCAAGCAATTAGTTCAGCTCAAGCTCAACAACAAGCCGCTGCTAATCAAGCACAAGGCGTTTTGAGTGGAATATATACAGGTCTGCAAGGTCAGTTAGCGCCTTATCAGCAAGCAGGTCAAGCTGGTTTGACGGGATTGCAAAACAATCTAAATTACTTCCAAAATCAGTTTAACAATCAAGACCTTAATGCTCAGTTAGCGCCTAACTATGACTTCATGTTGCAGCAAGGCCAAATGGCTAACCAACGTGCGGCTAATGTTGGCGGCGGTGCATTGTCTGGTAATACTTTGCAAGGTTTGCAACAATACACGCAAAACTATGCACAAAACGCTTACCAAAATGCGTTTAACAATTACCAGACACAGCGCAATAACATCTATAACAGCTTGGCAGGTATTGCTGGTTTAGGTACTTCTGCCAACCAACAAGCGGTTACTGCTGGCTCACAATACGGCAATCAAGCAACCAACTTGGCTACTGGTATTGCTGCTGCTAATGCTGGTGCTACGGTGGGTCAGGCGCAAAACACATCTAACACAATTAGCAACCTTGCTAATACCGCTACGCTGGCTACTTTGTTGGGTCAAACGGGTAAATAAGGATTAAAGATGGCTGATTTCTTTACAAATTACGCACAGCCTCAGCAACGTACATCGTTGGCTGACATGGTTAACACCGCTTCTGGAATTCAAAATTACCAACAAGCGCAGCAATTACAGCCTTTGCAATTACAAGAGGCTCAAGCAAAATTGCAATCAGCACAACAAGGCGCACAAAAAGGCGGTATTGAACTGTCTCAATTGCAACAAGCCAACAAAGAGCGTTTGGCGATGCAAGCGTTTATGGCTAATCCTGACAATTTTCAGACTAACGGCGAAGTAGATCAAGAAAAGATTAACAAAGCTATTCCTGGCCTTGCACCCATGACGGGAACAAAATACATTGAAGATTTGACCAAGTTGGCTAAGTCTCAAACTGAAGCTGCTTCTGCAAAAAACCAATTGACCACTCAAGAACGTGGCATCTTTGGTGCAACATTTTTAGAAAAAGCTAACAATAAAGTTACCGACCCAGAAGAATACAAAAAGTCACTTGACGATATTGCAGAGCAATACGACTCAAAACACGTTAAGCGCCTTGCTGAAACTTACAAAAATTCAATTGATTTAGTTAAGAATCCAGCAATGTTGCCTCAAATTGCGGGCAAGATTGGTGTTGGTATGTTGACTCCAACAGGCGCACAAGAAATTACTGCTCCTAAAATTCAAGTAACGCCTTCAGGTCAAACTGTTACTACGCAGAATATGCCAGGTCAAGCACCTACGGCTACCGTTGGTGTTGCTCAAGGTTTCCAACAACCTCAACAACCTCAAGGTGTGCAAGGCGCTCAAATGGGCGCAGCGTTTGACCATAACGCACCTACACCATTACCGCATCCAGTTCGCTCTGCTGGGCAGCCTTATATCCCTAATCCAACAGAAGCTGATGACACGGCTAAAGGCACTACATATCGTCAAGGTTTGTTAGGGGCGCAATCTAATTTGGTTACTGCCAAGCGCAACAATCAAGAAACGTTGCAAGCCGTTGATGAAATTGAAAAACAGTTGGGCAATTGGTCAACAGGTTGGACTGCTGATATTGCTCGTAAATATGGCAAGGTCGCTGGTACTGAGTTGGGTCAGAAATACACACAATTGTCTAAAGACATTGCTAATCAGCAGTTGTCGGCAATGAATGACAACCAGTTAAAAACTGATGCTGGCAAGCATTTGGCGGCTTTGGCTTCTGGTGATGAAACTTACCCCCCAAGTGTGTTGCGTAACATTGTTCGCCGCAATGATGCCCAATTGACGGGTACTGATATGCAAGCGACTGCGGCACAAAACTTTTACCGCAAGTATGGCGATAACAACATGGCTGCTTTCCAACAGAATTGGAACAAAAATTCAGACAGCCGATTGTTTGAAGCTGCAAGCATTGTCAACAGCATCCAAGACCCTGCAAAACAAAAAGCAGAGTTGGATAAGATCATGCCAAGCGACCCCGCACAGCGTAAAATCTTCCTTGAAAAATGGCGTAACCTTAAAAAGTTGACCTCAACAGGGGAACTCTGATGGATGCTCTTGAGCAGTATTTAAGTAGCGGGAATACTGAATCCCCCATTTCTGATGCTTTGCTTGATCGGCTAAAGCAGACAGAAAGCAGCGGCAATCCTAAAGCGGTCAACAAAACTAGCGGGGCAATGGGCGCTTATCAGTTCATGCCTGGAACAGTTGAAATGCTTGGCAAGCAGGGTATTAAGTTTGACCCAATGGATGAAAAGCAATCCCGTGAAGCTGCTCGTCAATACTTAACTCAGCTTTACAACCAAACTGGTAGCTTGGACAAAGCATTGGCTGCTTACGGTGGGTTTAAGACCGCTGACCCTACTAAATATGTTCAGTCTGTAAAAGGTTCTAGCGACCCATTAGAGGACTATTTAAGCGCACCAGTTACCAAAGCCGCTACAACAGAAGCAGCGCCCGCTGAATCTAAAAGCAATGTGCCTAAGATTATGCAAGATATGCTGGCAGAACGCCAAAAAGGTCAGCAGCAAGCTCTTGGATATGCCAAACAGTTTGGTCAAGGCGCTGCATCTTTGGCTGATACAACCATTGGCGGAATTATTCCTGGCGTGGCTGGCGCTGTTACTTATGCTGGTCAACGTGCTTTGCAACATACGCCAGAAGAAGCGGCAGCGGCGCAGCAACGCATTGAGCAGCAACTTGGTCAGCCGTTTGGTAAATTGTTTGGTGTGACGCAAACGCCAGGCTATCAACAAGAATCCAGCCGCAAGATTATGGATTTTGTTGGGCAAAACATTGGCAAAGGCGCTCAATGGATTTCTCAGCAAACTGGTTGGCCTGTTGGTGACGTTCAGAACATGATGGGTACTTTGGCGGCTCCAGCGGTTGAAGTTGTTGGCCCTGCTGGTCGTGCTGTTGGTCGTGGCTACCAAGCTATTGAACGCATGGCTGTGCCAGAAGCTGCCCGTATTGTTGACACAGTAACAAAGCCTAAAACTGGATTTGGCGCACAAAGCATTGGCGCTGCTCAATTGACACCAGAAGCCGAAATTAAAGCGGCAATAGCGCAAGCGTCACCAGAAACCCAAGCGGCTTTGCGTGGTGTTCCAACAAATGACATTAACCTAGAAGCGTTAAACCGTCACGTTGAAGCTGATTCGCTGCCTATTCCTGTGCGTTTGACTAAAGGCCAAGCCTCGCAAGATGTAAGTGTTTTATCAAATGAGATGAACACAAGGGGGAAGAACCCTGAGTTAGCGCAACGATACAACGAACAAAACGGTCAATTGATTGATAACATCAATGCAATTCGTGACCAAGTAGCGCCTGACGTTCATGCTACTCACCACATTGAAAATGCAGAAAACATTATCAATGCTTACAAAGATTTAGATACAGCTAGAAACACAGATATTAGCAACAAGTTCCAAGCATTGCGTGACGCTGCTGGTGGCGAATTGCCTGTTGATGCAAAAACTTTGCTTGATAACATTGATAAAAAGATGAAAAGCGAACTTTTGTCAACAGATGCACAGAAAGTTTCGCAATATCAAGAACTTAAAAAGCTGGCAGAAAACGGCACAATGTCTTTTGACAATTATCTTAATATGCGCCGAAACATGAGCAAAATATCAGCGCAAGATGCTGATGCCTCAGTTCGCACCGCAGCTAAGATGATGGTTCAAGAGTTGGATAAATTGCCTTTATCTAACGAAACTGCTGGTTTGAAACCTTTGGCTGATGTTGCCCGTAGCGCAGCCCGTGAACGCTTCCAATTGCTTGAAAAAGACCCTGCATATCAAGCTGCTGTTAACGATGTTGCACCTGATAAATTTGTTAACAAATACGTTATTAATGCTAATAAGCGTGATTTGGATGCAATGCTTCAACAGCTTGGCGCTGATTCAGAAGCGGGACAACACGTTAAAGCGGCAACAATCAATTATTTAAAAGAAAAAGCTGGAATCGTTAACGATAACGGTAATTTTTCGCAATCGGGTTTTAACAAAGCATTGATGCAGCTTGACCCTAAATTGCAGTATTTGGTTGGTGAAGCTACGCCACAGTTAAAAACATTGGGCAATGTTGCTCGATATACGCAAGCGCAACCTAGAGGCTCATTTGTCAATAACTCTAATACTTTGGTTGGCGCAATAGCGCAGAACCTTGCAAAATCTGTTGGTTTTGCTGCCGAAAAAGGCATAAACGCTGTTGTTCCTGGTGCTCAATTAGGCACAGCAATTATGGAAAGACGTGCTGCTAACGCTGCTAAACAAGCCACAAAAGAATCTTTGAAGCCTGGTGCTGGTACTCGGCTGTCTGACATTGGCAAACCTAAGAAAGAAACCAAATGAGTTATCTATTAGCTTCTATCGGTAACGGCGCTCAGTTCTTTACCGTCAATGGATTGCCGCTAAACGGCGGTTATATCAATACTTATTTAGCTGGTACGACCACAGCCGCTGCGACCTACACCACATCGTCTGGCAGCACAGCTAACACAAACCCTATTGTTTTGGGAACAGATGGTCGGCCTCCACAAGAAATTTGGTTGGCCTCTGGCACTAACTACAAGTTTGTTTTGTCTGACAGCACAGGTTCTGTGATTCAAACATACGATAACTTATATGGAATACCCACGACATTGACCAGCAGCAATCAAGTTCCTAGCGGCTGTATTTTGCTTTGGTCGGGTTCTATTGCGTCTATTCCTTCTGGCTACTATCTGTGCAACGGTCAAAACGGTACGCCTAACTTGCAAGATTCTTTTATTGTTGGCGCTGGTAATACATACGGGGTTGCAAACAATGGCGGGTTTACTTCTAGTGTTGCCAGCAACACAGGAACTAATAAACCTCTTTACTACGCACTAGCTTACATTCAAAAATCATGAGCGATATTGATCTAGTTAAGTATGGTCAGCTTTGGCAAAAAGTCGAAGATTTGACACAAAAGGTGGATAAGCTAGAGGATGGCATGGAGCAATTGCTGGAACTGGCTAACAAGTCAAAAGGCGGCTTTTGGGTTGGTATGTCCATTGTTTCGGCTATTAGCTCAGTCGTTGGCTATTTAACTCATAACTTCATGAGCATCAAATGATTGACCCAATCACAGCCCTAGCAGCAATACAGTCAGCAGTTAAGCTCGTCAAAAAAATGAGCCAGACGGTTGATGACGTTGGTTCGCTTGGCCCTGTGTTGGGTAAATACTTTGATGCCAAGTCTAACGCTATTCAAGCGGTCAAGGAAGCCAAGGATTCTGGCAAGGCTTCCAACATGGGTACAGCCATTCAGATTGAAATGGCGCTGGAGCAGTCTAAGCAGTTTGAATCTGAGTTGCAGATGCTATTCATGCAAGCTGGCAAGGTGGACGTTTGGAACAAGATAAAAGAACGTACAGCCCAGATGGACAAAGCCGATAAGTTTGCCGAGCAAGCTGCTAAAGACCGAGCCAAGGCCCAAAAGAAAGAGCAAGAAGAATTTATGCTGGCTGCTTTGATTGCGGTCTTAGTGGTTGTTCTTGGCTACGTTGGCTATCTGTTTGTTCAAGAATCTATTGATTATGCTAAAAAGAATAGCCATTCTGTGCATCATCGTTCTTAGTGGCTGCTCTGATAGGTATCGTTATACCTGCCAAGATTTTGACCACTTTCAAGACCCTGAATGTCAGCGCCCAAGGTGCTTGTTTACACAGACCTGCCCTGACTACTTAGTTGCCCCTGTTTTGGAGAAACAAGTTGAATCTACTCAGCAACAACCCAGAACACAAACTAACCGCTGAAGAAATCGAAGTTCGTATCTGGGCTATTGTGGTGCTTGCCATCACGGGCATTTTGTTCTTTATCGTTATTTGCTTGCTTTATTCGGTCACGTTTGTTGTCCAGCCTATCAAGGCTATGGCTCCAATCGATCAGGCTTACACCAAGATGCTGAACGACATTGTTTTGCTATTGGTAGGTGGTATTGGTGGGATTGTTGGTAAGCGGGTCGCTGGTGGGGTTGCAGGGACGCTTGCAGGGGTTAAACAGGCTACGAATACGCCAGCACCTTGCTATGGTCAGCCCATGATGCAAATGGGTATGCCGCAGCAGAGCCAAGCATTTGGTGCTATGCCCATGTTTGTGAATCCTGTGTTTGATGAAGAATGGAGAGCGCCTCCTCCCCCTACTACACAGCCAGATCACTTACACCCAGAGCGAGAAGAAATAGCGGCTGAACGTGCTGCTGCAAAGGATGCAGAATGACGTGGTTTCTTACATTCTTTAGCGACTTGTTTTACATCCTTGCTGTGCTGGCGCTGATTGCTGGCGTGGGTTTGTATGGTTTGAGCTACTTTGCTAAGTTGCTTCCTGTTATTGCTACCTACGCCCTTTTAATGCAGATTGGCGGGGTTGTTTTGGCCTTGGGTGGTGGGTATTACGTTGCTGACCATAAGGGCTATGAGCGCCGTGTGGCAGAGGATAAGGCCGAAATTGAGCGGTTAAATGCCGAAGCAAGAGCTAAAGAGGAAGAACTTGCTCAGACGCTAAAAGATAAGACAGCAGCACTTAGAAAGGCATCCAATGCTATTAAGCAAAAGCAAGTTAATATCGTTCAGCGCATTGATTCTGGCGAGTTGCGCTTCCCCTCCGCCTGTGGTGTTCAAACCAGTTCAGATGCCGGAACTGCCGGAGGAAATCCAAAAGATGGAGCCGAATCTGAGCGACAGGCTCTTAAAGATATTGCAGCCATTGCCGCAGACGGCGACCTCGCCATCACCCGCCTCAACGCCTGTATCGACCAATACCAAGCAGTAAAGGAAAAGGTCAATGTTAAACAGTAGTCAACTCGAAAAGCTAGGAATTAGCGCCGCTTGGGTTGATGGGCTGAACAAAACCTTTGAGCGTTTTAAGATTGATACACCTCGCCAGCAAGCCATGTTTATTGGTCAATGTGGCCATGAATGTGCCAACTTCAAAATCCTAGAAGAGAACCTAAACTACAAAGCGGCAACGCTGATGCGGTTGTGGCCCAAACGCTTCCCGACTCAAGAGATTGCTAACCAGTATGCAGGAAACCCCAAAAAAATTGCCAACATGGTATATGCGAACCGAATGGGGAACCGTGAGGAAACTTCTGGAGATGGGTATCGATTTAGGGGCAGAGGGTGTGTTCAGCTTACCGGACACGCAAATTATTATCACGCCGGACAAGCCCTCGGATTCGATTTCGTCATGCACCCAGAGCTAGTCGCAACCCCAGAATACGCCGCTTTGACTGCTGGCTGGTTCTGGGACACGCATAAGTTAAACGCACCTGCCGAGGCTTGGGACTTTGTTAAATGCACCAAGATTATCAATGGCGGGACTATTGGGTTAGAAGAACGCAGAAAACACGCTGAACACGCACTTGTTGTTTTTACTGCTTAATGGGAAAATTAAACTTTTAAAGGACTAATCATGGCTTACACAATTACTGGAAAAGGCAAAGAATCTCCCAAGGGTCACTATGTTGTGGAGAAAAGCCATCAGCACCCATTGGAACAAAAAGTAGCCCGTCTGGAGCAAAAGCTGGACAAGCATATGCACTTGCCAATGGAAAAAGCGCATCACCCTGGTAACGACCAGAGCCAAGCGCCTTTGCCTAATATGAGAAAATACTAAGCGTTTAACCGCTGAATCGTTACGTTTAGGGCATCTAGCTCATTCATTTTGCGGATGAGCCAAGCCCTTTTCTGCCCATGCCAGCCCATCATTGACCCACGGTGGCAGTCTGGGCATAGAGCGATGCAGGTGTATTGAAGCCCTTGCTCTATGTGGTGGGCTTCACTTGGCCCAGGCTGGTCACACACGCTGCACGACAATTCCTTTACTCTTGCTAAATAGGCTCGTTCCAGCTTGTTGAGTTTGTTGTTCATTGTTTAGGCTAATTCCCACTCACGTTCTTCACGGTTTGATTTTGATTTGACGGTTTTGCCTGTCAGCCTGACCAGCCCAAGTTGCATCATTTCTTTGAGCCTTCTAGCGACTTGATTGGGGTCAAGCATTGATCGGTCTGCTATACCATCTTTGCCTTGTGGCCCACTAAGCACCAGCACCGCTAGGATTTGGTCGTAGTGCTTTGCTTTGAAATCAACTTTGTTAGCAGCTAATTTGCTGGTAATTGGGTCATTGTTGCGGTACATCGTTAGTCCTTTTTGGGTGTGGGCAATCATCTGGAACATCAGCAACGCACCAGATAGCCGTGTATTGACCATTTGTTGGGCCTTCCCATCGGTCTATGTAGGCGTCTGGCATGGATTTAAGCGATTTGCGAATAACCTCTGGTAAAGCCTTGATATAAATAGCTATTGATTCTGCTGACAGCCCATCTTGTTGGGTTTTCATTAAGTCTCTGATGTTGTGGTGGTGTGGACGCATTAAGTTACCAAGGTGCTTCTTCAAAGTTATCGGGGTTAAATTTAGGCTCGCCAGGCTTGTCGGGCAGCGGTGTAAGAGGGAAAGGCCACATTAGTCATACATCCTGTCAATGATTGCTTCATGCGCTTCTTCACAAATCACAGATACCAGTTCTTCATAAATGGTTTCCATGTCGGAATCATTCAACAATTCATTGACGTTGACACCTTTGTAAAAGACATTGACAACTTCAACATCATCCCATGAGGGTTCATATTCAACCTCAATATCCGCATTTTTAAATCCGATTGTTTTCATACAAGTGCTACCGCTAAAAACCAAGCCAACAAACAAGCAATGACAATAGCCAATGCGTAATCTAAGAATGTTTCAAAATGGGAGTTCATCATTTGCCTTTGTTAATTGGGTTTGCGAGGAGCCATTTGTCACCAAGGTATCGAATAGAAGCGACCCAAGACCGAATGTTGTGTCGGACAATATGACGTTCGATATACGGTCGATCAAAGTGTTCTCGAACCCTTTTGAGTAAAGAAGTTGGCATAGTTGATCTAGCTCCATTTGTTTAGTTGATATGTCTTGCATGGTTGTTCCTAAAAGGGCCGAGGCCCTGTTTTTAGATAAATTGATGAGCCTTAAGAAATTCAACTTCTTCTGGCGCTGCCAAACACAAAGCCATCATGTGTTTGACTAAATAAACTTCCAACTTCTTGCGATTGGTTGGGCTAGGAACTTTGCGATAAGTGGCGATCAATTTAGACATTTTGCTTCCTTAAAAGACCCCGAACCGTTCAGGGCATGGGTGCTATTGTAGAGCAAAATAGACAGACAACAACAACTATTTAAAATATTTTGTAGGGACAAACCCTAATGCTATATGTCTAGTTTAGTGATACACTCAAAGGATGACCAAACAAGAAGCCATTGAAAAAGCTGGAAGCCAAGCTGAGTTAGCCCGTATCTTGGGTGTGACTAGAGGGGCTGTTTTCCTTTGGAAGAACATTCCTCCTCTCCGCATCTATCAACTAAAAGAACTACGTCCTTACTGGTTTCCAAAGCATGAAATTGAACGCCTTTACGATGAAGCCTGATGGTAATTTGGGCAAAGAATTACAACGACACGCAACCAACACAAATATCAGAACAAAAGCTAATCAACGTGCTGGCATGAGCAAAGAAGAAGCAATTACAAGTTTTAACAAACCAAAAAACGACCCTGGCTCTGCTGTTGAAAAGCCTGGGCTAGCAAAAGCAAAAATTTAAAAATGAAGTTTATTGGTGTAATTTCATTCTTTAGTTTGATAGCTTTTTTCTTTAACTTTTGGTGGGCCTTTGGTTGGCTTTTCCTTTACGTTTGTTCTGAGCTATAATTTTTTGAAACACGGCTAGGTCTGAAGTCATGAGCAGACCGAAAAGGGTTACACCTTCCCCTGCCGCAGTTTCATTTCAAAGGTGCGGCAAAAAAGGTTAGTATGTTTTATTACCAGTTCAACATTGGTGACTACCAAAGTCACACGGCCCATCTTTCTGAAATGGAAGATTTGGCATATCGAAGGCTTCTTGATTGGTGTTATCTGCACGAAAAGCCTTTACCCTCAAACATTGATGAAGTTGCAAGACTAATTCGTATGCGAACGCATAGCGATTGTATTGCGGTCGTATTGCGAGAGTTCTTTAATCTTGTTGATGATGGTTGGGTTTCGTCTAGGGTTGTCTCCGAAATCCAAAAGGTTGGCGAGAAATCTGAGAAGGCAAGTGCTAGTGCTAAGGCACGTTGGTCTAAGTCAAAAGATGCGAACGCAATGCAAACGCATAGCGAAAGCAATGCTACCCAAGACCCAAGACCCGAGATACAAGACCCGAGACTTATAGAACCTACGGTTCTTGTTCCCTCGCCTAAAGTCGAGAGAACGCCAGCAGCGCCGATTTCTGAAATTGTTGAGCTATTCAATGCCAAGCTGCCACAGTTGCCAAGGTGCGAAGTGGTAAACGATGCTAGGAAGCGAACAATCTCAGCCAGATGGCGGGAAGTTGTTGCTGAGCAGAAGTTCACCAAAGACCAAGGGCTTGAATGGTTTGCTGATTTCTTCGACCATGTTCGTGGTTCTAAATTCCTAACTGGCAAAGTTAAGGATTGGAAAGCGGATATTGACTTTATTTTTACCCCCACAAAATTTGCTCGCATCGTTGAAGGTGCTTATCACAAGGAGTAATCATGGCGTACAACATTAAAAAAGTTGAAGAAAAAGAAAACCAAGAGTTTTCTAACCTGTGCAGCGTCCAAGGATGCAATCAGCTTTGGTCGGTTCACATTTCTGGTCAGAAACCAATGTGCAGCAAACATCAATGGTCAAAGACTGAAAAAAGAATGAAACCAGCAGCTTTGCCAAAAGTCGAGCCAGCGCCAGCTATTGATGCAGCTTGGTGGAACAAGGAGTTTTAAATGCGTAACAACTACAACCATGAAGAACTTGAAGCTGCTCGAATCCTTGACCTGGTACGCATGGGTGACGATTCTGTGCCTTGGACAGCAATAACTTGGGCCTTATGGGTTTTAGGCGATGCAGTCGGACACTAACACCGTTTTGGAATTCATGCGTGAGAGCGAAGCCCGTGAATGGGTGGAACGCTACCGCAAGAAAGCCAAAGAATTAGGCTATGGCGAGGCTAACGCTTGGTGGACAGACACGATTGAAAAGATAGAAAAAAAGCGTGGCAAAAAAGAAGCTGATAACTTACGCCAGCGCATGAACAGAATCAGAGGCAACAAATGACATTCATGGTTACTTTTCGTGTTGAAGGCCCTCCGCAAGGCAAAGGCAGACCCAGGTTCTCAACCCGTGGCGGCTTTGTCAAAACATACACCCCTCAGACCACAGTTACTTACGAAAACATGATTAAAGCATCAGCAATGGTTGCAATGGGGGCTTCAGAGCCACTAGAAAGCCCGATAGCCGTGTTTTTGCACGTCACTAAGGCCATACCAGCGTCATACACTAAAAAACGCATAGAAGCCTGTTTAAGCGGTTCTGAGCGCCCAACAAAGAAACCAGACATTGATAACATCTTGAAATGCTATTTGGATGCCATGAATGATGTGGTTTATCTGGATGACAAGCAGGTGGTAACGATTCACGCTACGCAGGTCTACGGCACGTTTCCAGTTGTTGAAGTGCTGGTGAAGGAGGAACTGCAATGAGCGAAGCACCGCACCGAGCAGTTGAATTTATCCTAAAAACTGCTCCATTGTTTGCAAAGGCAAAGTCTGATCGAGTCTACATTGAGGAATACCGTAAGAGCAAGAAAGCATTGTTGATGCAGCAGGCCAGCTTGAAGGGTGTTCAGACTACCGCAGCGCAAGAGCGTGAGGCGTATGCGGATGAGGAATATCAAGCGTTATTAAAAGGTCTGGCTGCTGCTGTCGAGCAAGAAGAAACTTTAAAGTGGCAACTGACTGCTGCACAGCTAAAGATCGAAGTCTGGCGCTCAGAAAACGCCAACAATCGGTTTGTAGATAGGGTTAATACTTAGTTAAATGTTTAGAAAACTCTACTACAATACTCCCATGCCCCAAATTTCTTGGGGTCTTTTTAGGAGCTATTATGAGCATTACAGTTGAGCAGCACTCAACAGTCATCAAGATTGACCATGGTCACAAACTGATGATTGATAAGTTTGACGATGGGGCGCACCTATCTATCTTTTTCACAGGCGGCTATTCCTCAGTAGCATTGACCCGTGAAGAAACCGAGGCTTTGATTCAAGCCCTCCAGTTGGCATTGGAGGCAGCATGAAAAATATCGCTACCGCTTTGGTCAAAGCACAAAAAGCATTTGGCCCTGCCCTCAAAACATCCACTAACCCGCATTTTCGCAGCCGCTATGCTGACCTGTCGGCTTGCGTTGAGGCAGTCATTGATTCGCTCAATAACAACGGCATTGCCCTTATCCAGCGCAACTATGAGGACAACACAGGGGTTACTGTGGAAACTTTGTTTGTGCATGAGTCGGGCGAAATCCTGGAGTGTGGCAAGTTGCACGTTCCTGCCAGCAAGCAAGACCCACAGGGTTACGGCTCGGCTCTAACTTATGCTCGGCGCTATTCCCTAATGGCAGCTTGCGGGATTGCCCCAGAGGACGATGATGGCAACGCTGCTAGCCGCAAAGCCCCTGCTTATGACGCTGGTCGCTTGGCTGATTGGCTGGCAGAGATTAGCCAAGCACCTAATGCTGATGCTTTAAAAGCGGTTTATACCGAGGCTTTTAAGGATACGCAGTCAGACGCAGAAGCCCAAAAGAAAATTATTGCAGCCAAAAACGCAAGAAAGGCGGCACTCTAAATGGAACAAAGAACAGATGATTGGTTTGCCGCAAGAATTGGAAAAGTCACAGCCAGCCGTGTTGCCGATGTGGTTGCAAAGACAAAATCGGGCTACTCAGCGAGTCGTGATAACTACATGGCGCAATTGGTCTGCGAACGGCTTACTGGCAAGCCAGCCGAGTCATTTAGCAATGCAGCCATGCAATGGGGTACAGAAACAGAACCACTAGCAAGGGCGGCGTATGAAGCAAAAATGGACGTTTTGGTTGATGAAGTTGGATTCATCGATCACCCAAGTATTGTCAATAGCGGGGCTTCTCCTGATGGACTTGTGGGTATTGACGGACTTATTGAAATAAAGTGTCCCAATACATCGACACATATTGACACATTACTCAGTCAAACAGTACCTAAAAAGTATGCGGATCAAATTTTCTGGCAGATGGCTTGCACTAATCGTGATTGGTGTGACTTTGTATCTTACGACCCACGCCTCCCTCCAGACTTACAGCTATTTATTAAGCGTATTCCTAGAGACGATAAATACATTAAGCTCTTGGAAGCCGAAGTCATAGAGTTTTTGACCGAAACGGCGCACAAAGTGGCCCAATTACTTAACTTGAAAGCATGAAATGAGCAGAACCATTAAAGAAATCACCATTGTTAGCGGCAAATACACCAACAAGGAAGGTCAAGAAAAGTCACGTTATCAGCGCATCGGCTCTATGATTGAAACCAAGAACGGCCCAATGCTTAAGATTGACAGCATTCCAGTAGTTGACGGCGGCTGGAGTGGTTGGGCTTACTTGAACGACCCTAAACCGCAAGATGGTTTTAAACAATCAAGCAAATCATTTGACGAAGACGTGCCTTTCTGATATGATGTTTGAACCATTAACCTAAAGGAAATTAAAATGGGATACTACGGTAAAGAAAAAGCACCTAAAGGTGTTACCGCTTCTGATCGCTCTGGCGAGAAGATGGGTAGTGAAAAAGGCCCAAACAGCACCAAGTTTATGGCTGGTGCTTCTGGTGAAAAAATGCCCAAGGGCGTAAATGCTTCTGATACGTCTGGCGAACGCAAAGCTAAACTGGTCGGCGGCGTTGCTATGGGCAAGGCTGACAGCATTGGCGACCGTGTTGACGGTCACATGGGCAAAAACGATGGTCGTTTAGGTGAAATGAAGGGCGGTAGCCGTGAACATATCGCCTACGCTCACGAACGCAAAGAATATAAGTGAAATAGCGAAAGCCCCAAAGGTGTGATGACCAAAGGGGCTTTCTAACCAGAACAAGGATAGTTGTTATGGCTAAAACAGATTCTAAAGAAGTTTGCGAAAACTGCAAATTTTGGGAATACACGGGTCACGCTGGCGAGTGTCATCGTTACCCAACCGCAATCGTGAAGTACCAGACTCATTGGTGCGGTGAATTTATCTCCTTGTCGGATTGCACCGACTTATCTCCCACTACGGTGGGGGACTTTTTATCTCTGCCCGTTGTTGACGTTATGACACCAGAAAAGAAAAAACCTGGTCGTCCTAAGAAGGAGCAACAATGAAGCTACAACCGCTCAAAGACAAGATCGTTGTCAAGCCAGAGCCACGCATCCAATCTGTATTGTGGGTAAAAACAGCCGAGGCTGATACCATTGGGACTGTGATCGCAGTTGGCCCAGGTCGCTGGCTGGATGATGGCACGTTCGAGGAAAACCCGCTAAAGGGTGGTGAGCGTGTTACTTTTGGCACATTGGCCAAAGACTACAAAGACGAATACTTGAAGTTTCAAGAATGGATAGAAGATGGTGAACGCTATCTTTTAATGTCGTGGCAAGACGTTTGTGGAGTAATGGATGCTGAAGAAATCAACTAGCCCAAAGGCTTTTAAAGAAAATATCAAAACAGAAGTAAAAGCAGGTAAGCCTGTTAAGCAAGCTGTGGCGATTAGCTATGCAGTCAAGCGTGAAGCTGAAAAAAAGAAAGGTAAAAAGTAATGTTTAATATCACACACACAGAAGCAGAAATTCGTGACATTATTCAAGCCTTGGAAGCTCGAATTTTCAGCCTTCAAAAGCATTTGCAAGCATTGTTGGCAGAAGCTAACGCTCAAGCTGTGGCATTGGCTAACCCCAAAGTAGAAGAACAAAAAGACGAAAACGCTGTAAACTGACTTAGTAAGGACTGTTAAGCCAGCATTTGAGGATGGTGACGCACAGAATTTTCTGGCTTTCTTCTGTGCCATGTTGAAGCCCAAATCAAGGTTCTTACAAAATATATGCAAATTATTGACCGCCCCATAGAGGAGTTGATTCCTTACGTTAACAACTCTCGCAAGCACTCTGATGAGCAAGTCGCCCAGATAGCGGCAAGCATCAAAGAGTTTGGCTGGACAAACCCTATCTTGGTAGATGGGGAAAACGGCATCATAGCGGGGCATGGCCGTTTAATGGCTGCCCGTAAGCTCAAGATGGACAAAGTGCCGACAATTGAGTTGGCACACCTTACTGATACGCAGCGCAAGGCGCTCATCATTGCCGACAATAAGTTGGCGTTGAACGCTGATTGGGACAATGAACTGCTGACTATTGAGCTCAACGAATTGTTAGCCGATGGTTTTGCTTTGGAAGTGCTTGGTTTTAACCCAGACGAATTAAGCGCCTTGCTTGAGCCGGAAGTGGTGGAAGGGCTGACAGACGAGGATGCCGTTCCAGAAGTGCCTGAAGAGCCTAAAACACGGCTTGGTGACATATATCAGCTAGGAAACCATCGATTGATGTGTGGGGATTCATGCAGTACAAATGATATGGAAAAGCTATGTGATGGACAGCTTGTGGATATGTGGCTAACAGACCCTCCATATAACGTAGCTTACGAAGGCGGCACAAAAGAAAAATTAACTATTAAAAACGACAGCATGGCCGACGATCAATTTCGTCAATTTTTACGAGATGCTTATGTCACGGCAGATCTTGTAATGAAACCAGGTGCTGTTTTTTATATTTGGCATGCTGATTCAGAAGGCTATAACTTTCGCGGTGCTGCTCAAGATGCTGGCTGGAAAGTTCGTCAATGTTTAATTTGGAAAAAATCCTCATTGGTAATGGGTCGTCAAGATTATCATTGGAGACATGAACCATGTTTATATGGTTGGAAAGAAGGCGCAAGTCATCTTTGGGCGGCTGACAGAAAACAAACAACTATTTTAGAGTTTGAAAAACCTAGTCGTAATGGTGATCATCCAACTATGAAGCCTGTTTCGTTATTTGAATATCAAATGCTTAATAACACTAAAGGCGGTGACATTGTTTTGGATTCATTTGGTGGTAGCGGAACAACTATGTTGGCAGCTGAAAAAAATGGTCGTTATGCCAGATTGATGGAATTAGACCCTAAATACTGCGATGTGATCGTAAAGCGTTGGGAAGATTTCACAGGTAAAAAAGCCGTTCTTTTGACACAAACTGAAGAAGTTGCATAAAATTTAAGTAAATTCCCCTTAATAAAATGAATCACACTCATGAGCCAACCGATCAATTGAGAAAACTCGTTGAATCAAGCAGCGGGTTAGGGCTTCCGCATGAGCAGATTGCTATTCTTGTTGGTATTGACGATAAGACATTGCGTAAGCATTACCGCCAAGAATTAGATATTGGCAAAGCTAAAGCCAACAGCCAGATTGCTAAGACGCTATATCAAAAGGCAACGGCTGGCGATACGACCAGTTTGATTTGGTGGACTAAAGCACAAATGCGCTGGTCTGAGACTGTTAAGAATGAAGTCACGGGCGCTGACGGTGAGCCATTGCAGGGCATCCAGGTTACTTTTATAAAGCCAGATGACTCCACAGTTTCAGAACGCTGAATTCCCTGTAAAGCTGGCTTTTCTATTCGAGCCATGCCGATACAAGGTTTGCTACGGCGGTCGGGGTGGTGCTAAGTCATGGGGAATTGCCAGAGCCTTGTTAATCTTGGCGGCTAAGAATCCGCTTCGCATCCTTTGCGCCCGTGAATACATGACCTCAATGAAAGATTCGGTTCACAAGCTGCTATGCGATCAAATCATGGCGCTTGGGTTGCTGGATTACTATGAAATCACCCAAAACTCGCTAAGAGCTAAAAACGGCTCTGAGTTTGCTTTTGTTGGCCTCAAAAACAACGTGGCTAACGTTAAGTCATACGAAGGCGTGGACATTTGTTGGGTAGAGGAAGCGCAGACTGTTAGCCAACGAAGCTGGAACACGCTAATCCCAACCATTCGTAAGGAAAAGTCTGAAATCTGGGTAAGTTTTAACCCTGAGTTGGAATCGGATGAAACTTACCAGCGGTTTGTGCTGAACCCGCCAGCTAATAGCAAGGTCGTTAAGATTAACTGGTCAGATAACCCTTGGTTTCCCGAAACGCTGAAGTTGGAAAAGGATTCTCTCAAAGCTCGGGATATTGAGGCGTATAACACGGTCTGGGAAGGTTTGTGCCGCCAGACGGTTGACGGGGCTATCTTTGCCCGTGAGATTCAAATGGCAGATTTAGAGGAGCGAATTACCCGTGTTCCCTATGACCCCACAAAACCCGTTCACGCCGTATTTGACCTTGGCTGGTCGGATGCAACGGCTA
>Ga0208260_1000187_pt1 | contig 25350 bp, 1 predicted proteins | sample CryBogCBH18Aug09_FD_184619 | JGI IMG/M metagenome (GOLD analysis project Ga0208260, IMG submission 184619) | Freshwater microbial communities from Crystal Bog, Wisconsin, USA - CBH18Aug09 (SPAdes) | ecosystem: Environmental > Aquatic > Freshwater > Lake | place: Crystal Bog, Wisconsin, USA...
TTATATAACTTGACATATGTTATACACACACTTACTAGCTTTAATGAAATATCATCAAAGGCAGATATCTGCGTCGGGGATATGGAGCACACCCACCAGGGCATGCTCCTGAGAGCACATACACACACGCACACACACACACACACACACACACACATGCAACCATTGCACAGATAATTACACTTGAGCCTGGTCCTCTGTCTTGTGCCATCCACTTAAGCAGGCCTCATTAATCAAAACCATTGCATATATATCGACATGACTGCCCCTGTTAAGACTTATAGCCATTGCACCATCCACCTCCAACTACAAACCACTGTGTCATCCGCTACCTTGACCCTCCTGTCAACATTACTTCTTCTCATATATGTTCATCCATCCTTCTACTTTTCCCCATATATGTGCTACTCCTCCAGTACTAACTAACTATCCACCCATCTTGCCTTACATCCTCTTTGCCCTCCTACCATCGCTCCTGTCCACCACCAGCTCAACATTCCAGCTGTGCAGCCACAGCCTGGCGGCCGGCAGCATCAGGCAAATAGTGGCTGCATCTCCTCGTCCCTATCTGCAGCTATCCTCAGGTCGTCAGCGCCTCCAAGTATTTGCAGCCATCCTCTTGAAGCAGACCATATCTGCAGCAAAATTTCCACCCTGGTTCAAAGCCTTCCTCTTGGTGCCGCGCAGCGGAAGGACCTCCTCAAGCGTGGGTTTTAAAGTCAGGTTTGATCCAGTGTGTGAGAAGCGGGCCCTGTGCATGAAGACCAGCGCAGTGACAGCTGCTTGAACAGTACTCTCAATCACCCGCTGCCAATTGCCTCTGGGTACTTCCAAGAATTCCAGAGCACTGGCCAGGGCACATTGCTGGACAAGCCCCCGAGTGCCAACCACCCATGGTAGTATTCGTATTTCCCAGTTAGAGTCTGCATAGTTGCTGAGTGCTTGACACAATGGCTCATAGGTGTGCAGTTTATCTTGATGTGCTGTTCGCAGCCGTTCACGCCAAATATCTGAGGGCCTGCTGACATCCAGTATAGCAATTTTGCGGCGAGTATACGAAACCAGCAGAAGATCAGGTTGCCAACGCCCAAGGTGCATACTGCCAGCAGCTATATCAGATTCCTGGACAGGTCGACCAGAGTTCTGAACCAGCACAGTAGGCACTGGGTTCAGTCTTAGACCAGTTCTAGACATTGGAGTTTCTTCATGCAGGACCCATCCTTTTGGAAGAACCTTTCGAAGAGCCTCTGATAGACATTCACGAATCTGATTGTGGGCTGCCACTCTGGCGTCATGAAATCGAGGACAGATGCTCATAAAGTGGGTAAAGGTCTCTTTTTGCTGAGAAGAACAAAATTGACATTCATTTGTCGGCACTTTCCCTATCCGTTTCAGATACGCTGCAACTGGGTATGTCCCAGTCATTGCTTGCATCCAGCAACGAATTTCCGAGTCCTTCTGCTTGGAAATGATGCTAGCAACGGTAGAACCATCCTCTGTTTGTACCAGGTCACGTGCAAAGATGGTGCTGCGAAGCCGCACTGAACGCCACTGGTTGGCACGCACAACTTGTCTCAGGATAGACTTATTGGGTGCAATGTCAGAAGGAAGTGCTGCCCTGGCATGTTCGTTTGAGACCAGATCGCGCAGAGCAGGGTGAATTCTCAGGTGGAGAGTGCCGTACTTCTGGGGTCCATTACAGAGTCTCACTGCATCTGATTCACAACCCTTGTCTGCCTGTTCATCTGCCAACTCATTGTGGTAGCAACCAGTGTGGCCTTTCACTTTTACAAGCACTAGTTTAGAGGGCCATCTCCGCAATATCTTTAGGAGCGGAAGTAGGACATCAAAGTGAATGACGTCTTTTGGCCCTGGCCAGAAATTAGTTCTGCCCCATCGCGACAGTATGTCAAGCAAGCACAGGCTATCAATGAACACGATCAGGCGGGTGAGGGGTATAAGAGAATCACTAACTTGTTCCAAGAGACAGAGGAGGGCAACTGCTTCTACCCTAGTAGATGCAAATGGACCGCCCACTGGAGACGAAAATTCCAAAATAGGGTCAAGGATCTCACCCTTAGTGACCACAAAACCAGATCCTTGTCGCTCTGATTGTCTCTGGCCACTCCCATCAGTACCTGCAAAGTAGTCTGAGGCACCAGATGCAGAGAACCTAAGAGAGTCTTGCTGGTGATTACGGTGCGCCTTAAGGTGCTGTGTGATCGGTACTGTATTGTGATGAAAGTCATAGTGCCGTTCGTGCCAGTTGCCAAGCAAAGTCTGTACACGCAAGGGTTCAGGAAGGGACTTGGCTTGCATTGAGGATGGGCAGAGCAGCCAGAGCTGGGAGTTGAAGTGAGAGGGTTTGGAGTCCCATTTGGCGTAACTCCAACATTCAATGTCGTGGAGAATTAAGCTCTTGGCAGGAAGGTTAGCTACCATACGTGCCTTGAGTTCACGTAGTTTCTTAAGATCATTAGTAGCCCATGAAGACGGTTGGTCATATCTCAGGATCCAAACAGCTGTGTCATACTGCACTACATGGTGCAGGGCTTGATTCAACACGACCAATCGATTTTCTGGAGCAAAAGAGTCAAGTAGGAGCAGTGCTGCAAGCGGCTCCCATTCCACTTCCGCTCCTAATGCAGAGTCTTCAGCATCAGGGGAGCAGAAATGTGCGAAGTGAGGATTAAACGTTACTGCTCGGGCTCCGACCAGCAAGTCAGTTCCTAGGATGCCACGTAAACAGGACAGCAAGTGTCTGCTCCACGGCACATGATATTCCCCATCAGCAATGCCTTGCAAACGACAGGAGGCAACAACACTGTTCAGGAAGGCCTCATGCAGAGTTTGTGCCTGCTGGTCTAGTAGCATACCATACTGTGCTGCGTCCATGCCCACAGCAATATGTCCTGGTCCAGTGATTGTGACCCGACCATTCCGCTTACACACATCCCATCCCTCAGGAGACGGCAAGAACTGGGGAAGATGATTTGAGAGATCTATACAGACTGAGGTTGGTAGAGGCGGGTCAATTTGCCACGGGTGGAGAAGAGAAGGAACACTGGGCACCTCAACCACGCGTCGCATGCAGAGATTCCTGTCTAAACCTCCAAGGATCTGTTGCCCATCCAAGCCTCCTGGGCCCAGCGCCCACTGAGAAGACGAAGGAGAATGGTGGGTGAAGGCATACCAGCGTCGCAACTCAGAGCAAGGGACCATCCACGCCTCGCGTTTGCAGGCTGCTTTGAGCGTCTCAGCTCCACACGCCAGCATGCAGTCTCGGATGAAGGGTACTGTGAGGACAGTAAACTGCGTGCTGAGACGCTCAGCAGCCGTGTTCTGGACAAGGATACATTCAGGTGGTGCCAACACAGGTGCTAAAGGTAGAACTGTACGCAGAGGAAGCAAGCATTCGACAGTAGTAGTTTGTGAGTCGCTCAGGGAAAAGGAAAACACTGCACGTGCTCGACACATCACCCACGCTAGGTCGATATCTGAGATGTGTCTCAGATCAGTTTTATCATTAAATTTAGTACAGATAGCACGAGTTTGTGAGCATTCCAGAACAATCCGATCGTGCGACGCACTGAATCGGGCCACACCACAAATGCACGAGGGCAATTCCACACAGGGTGCAGCACCTAGACTCTGCTCCCTGGTGCTGGGAACTAGCTCGCGTTGGAATCCCACTGGAGATTGTGCACTGCCATCAGCGCTCACGTTCTCCTTGTTTGCAGATGATTGGGCCCTGTCCAGCCAGGAGAGCAGAGTGGCATGTTCTATTTGAGTAAGCCCACAGGCATGCAGGGGCCTTTCCCTCCAAGCCAGCCATCGACCGGCTTGGCCATAGAGCTTTGAGAGTTCAAGGATACCACCCGTTCCAAGTTTACGAACAGCTTGTAAGCACAGCTTCGCTTGCTCCCAAGCTGCTTGAGCTTCACAGTCACTAAACAAGGGAGCTGAGCGATCGATAGTTGCGGTTTGTTCTTTAGCACGCCAAGCTTGTTGCAGATGTGGCCATACGACTTCGGTAATTAATGTCCCTGAAATCGGCGGCCATGGGCTAGTGACAGAGAGTCCCTGCTCGTCTAGTCGCAGCAACATCTGGCCCAGAAGCGAGCCCGATTCCGCTCTGCTGCCAAGACGCAAGAGCAGTTGCATTTGGTTTAGGGCAGCACATCCATGTGAATTGCATTCACGCCAAAGGTGTTGCAAGACAATCTGGGCAATTTCACCAGGCAGGGTCAGGCATTGGTCTAGAGTAGCTAGCACTTCGTGCATCCAGACCTCCGGCGCTGCAGGACAACCGCGACCGCCATCAACCAGATCAAGAACGATTGGGGAACTGTCCATACTGCGTGCTCCCGATTTGAACCAAGCGCTCTTGTAACCCCTAATCCACATTTTTGAGATTGTATCCAGCTCCGATTGCAGCCATGGAACCACCCCAGCACTGTAACGAAAGACTGACGTTACCCCAATCTTGATGGCTAGTTCTTTCAGGGAGGGCGACAGCACTTCTTCCTTTTGCAGCTCGTTGAGTCTACGCTGCATTTCGTCGATCACGTGCGCCTTTTCCGCTCCGAAGTCTAGTGTCAGGGACATACGCACACCGAGGTGCTTGTGGGCCACAGTTGGAAGCAAGACTGTGAATGGCACCCCGTCAAATGTAATGCTATCAGTAGGCATGGACTGGCCAGTAGAATAGTCAACAGCAGAGATGAGCGATTTTTTCAGGTTGAAGAACATACCCAGCCAAGCAGAGAATGGCGAGATGGTATCAACGATAACTCGCATGGCCGGGATCGAGTCAGGACCACCAGTGTGAAGAATGGTGTCATCAGCAAATCCACTTGAACCCGCTGGATGTTCCAAGCCCGTTACTGTGCAGCCACGTCCACTGGCTCGCACCATCTTGTGGACCGGATCAAACGCCAGGGTGAATATCTTGGGACTTGGTGCGTCACCTTGGAAGACACCACGCCGAAGGAAACACGCAGCCGTTTCACCGAAGGAGTTGCCAACTGATATAAATCTGCCATCATACATGCGGCGAAACAAGTCTACATCAGTCGGGTGGAAGCCATAGCCTTCTAGGAGAGCGAGGACTGCTCGATGGTTGACCGCGTTAAATGCGTTCTTGATGTCCAGGTAGAGAACCACTGACTGACTTTTATCTTTGCTGTGCTGCTCCAGGATGGTCCGAAGCTTGGTGAGCTGACGTCTTGTGCTGCGATTCCGACGAAATCCCTCTTGTACATCATCTATCAGGCAATAGTCTTCCGTTACCTGATCAAGTCGGGTGTTGATAACAGTTGTAGCTATGATGTACTTTGTGCATTCACTGGCGATAGGTCGCTGGTCAGTCATCCATAGGGGGGCAAGGGTCTTCGAGATCAGACTAAAGATGGCTCCTTGCCACTCATGGACGCCCACTGTTGGTGACATGCCACTAAGGTACGCATTGATGGCTGAGCGAAGAAATTCAAGGAACACCAAGGGGCCATATTTATAGAATTCCCGCGGTATACCGTCGATTCCCATGCTCAAGTCGTTGCCCAAGCGCCTCACAATTGTTTCCAATGTATCCATATCTACTGGCCGACAAATGAGCGGCGCAAGACCCGAAGGAATCTTGCGCATTTCCTTCCACACTTGCCACGGGATGGGGCAGGGCGGGAGCTGGGCGAGCGCAACATCATCATGGACAGAACAACATTGCTGACAGAAGAAACGCACAGCACGCTTAGGATTACCGTAGGGCTGGGCCTTCGCGGAAGTCACAATGGGCTGAATTCCAGTGTTTTGACAGCTAGGGCAGATTGATTCAGAGTCCATACCTTCGCCAGCCAGATGTAACTCTTGCACTGCCAATATGTCGTCCGGAATAATTGCCACGTAGGTCTCTGGTGGCATCACAGTGCTAACAGATGGCTTATCAAAGGGAGGATTCAAAGAACACCAACAGGAAAGGAAGTCACCCAATGACCGTGGACCTCGAAACCAGATCTTCAGGGTGCAATCAGTACCTTCTGCGCTCACAACTCCTTCGGTTTCGGGCAGCGTAAGCAGATATGCAAGTAGTGGTGGCGGATTCTCGCGGCATAGATTAAACCTGACTCCTAGACTTACTTGACCGGCTACCCCCCACATTCTTGGGCGTGGCTGTCTTTTGCCAAGAGCATTAGCTAGCAGTCTATGGTCCAACATTCCCCCACTACGGATCAGCATCTCTCGAGCTTTGCACTCATTGATATATTTTGCTTTGGCTATATCTTCCCGTACTGCCGCCCATCGAACGTCCACTGCCGTTTTTGCCTGACCTAGCCAGCTTGTCAGAACCATGTTGGCTGCATGGCCAAAGTACCACTTAGTTGAGTAATGCAGCGTCGAAGGGCGGTAGTGTCCACTTCGTGCAATGCTGCCATGTAACCGGCCAATTTTTAGATACCAAAGCATGTCACGATGGGCAGAGTGCAAGATATCTGGACTGCGTAGAATAATTTTCTTGACCAATGCGCGGGCGGCGTTCAGTAGGTTGATTTCACGGAAGATGGTACGATGACCTGAAAAGGCAAATGAACGGCAGACTTCCCCTCGTTTCCGCTGACGGCGAGGGGCGAGTGAATGTGCTATCTGAGCAGCCATCATCTCTGCATATCGCAAGGCCTGGAATGGGTCCTGGGTGGTCTGTTTCTCCGCATCTTTCGGGTCGCTACCAGGCATATCATCCTTGTTATTGCCTGCCCCCCCATCCGTATTGCCGCTGTTCAGCAAGCCCATGTCGCCACCAGCCATGTCCACTGGGGCATCAGTGGCCCCTGCGTCAGTGCCACCATCAATCCCTGACTCTGGAACACCGCTGACCTCCACGCCTGATTCGCTGTCCGCCACTGCACCCGCATCCGAATCACCGCAGCCTTGCACATTTGAATTACTGACTGCAGCTGAGCCATGTGCAACTGTCGATGTTGCTCGTTGAGTCCCGGCAGGATCCAAGTCGTCCTGCTGTTCCGCCACAGAGCCGCCTGAAAAGTTCGTCAAGGCGTGTTGCAGTAGCTTACTCCATTCAGCGCGTATGGCTGGTTCCCGGAATTTGCGTACATTCACACGACATCGCGGAGCTTGGATGGTTTGGTTCAATGGGCGGCAAGCTCCTGCAAAGCCCAATCCTGCCACAGTGTGTGGAAGCTGCAGCATAATCATAGCATGATCAAAGACGGGTTGCGCTGCAGCCCATTTCACGAGTAAACTGGAGACAGGGAGATCTGCAGGGTGGACCCAGGCACGATCCAGCGTCGCTTTCTTGGGGAGAAGGCAGGCCTTCCATGTGGGCTGCAGAGGCGCGCTGCGTATCTCGCACAACTCAGTTTGTGCTAGCCAATCATGCATCCTTTGGTCAGCAGCACCTGTCTTGGTGTTGTGTGAATAGCCCCATCGCCCTCCAACCGGAGCTGCATTGGCATCCCCCAAAATAACAAGCCGCCAACCGTGCGTTTTGGCTAGGGTTGAGATATGCGCTAACGTCAACAGTACAAGCTCACGAGATGCAACCCTGTTGTTGGCTGCCACATGCTGGTTGAGACCAACAAACCATATTCGCCCACCTGCTTCCGGACGATTCAGTTCCAAGTGGAGGATACGACCGCCAACTGCTAGAGCCCATTCCTGTTGGTCCAGATCTGGCGGACAGGAAACCTCCAGTTGCGTAATGAACTTGGCAGTGGAAACATGCACCATCGCTCCTAACCCTACTGGATACCCTCGCGAGTTGCAAATGTTCTTAAAAAAGATCCATTCTTCATCAACCGACGCTTCCAGCAGGAGCTTTAGCCGACCGATGCGATGGTTAGCGACGCCAAGATCCCCAAGGAACAATATGTCTGGTCTGTGCTGTTCCAGAAGGCCAAGAACACCAGGCATCGAAAAGCGCAGACGCCTGAATCCGACACTGATGAAGGCCACTGAAAAGGGACTGCTCCAGACATTAGATGGGTCGATAAGAGAATCTGCATCCACCTGACCTTGTGCTGCCTCTGCACGCCCTAGAGCTTGGGTTAGAAGGTTGTGTCCAATTGGTAATCTCTTACCAAGAGGGGGCTCAAACCAAGCCGCTGGTGGCAGTAATCGCCACTTTAGGTCAATATCATCCATCCCTGCCTGGCAAGCGGGGGCTGGTGTAGCATCAGCGTGCAGTAGATTATCTAGGCCATGAAGGACCCCACCACACTCGTTAGAATATTCTTGATTTGCCCTTTTAAGTTGTTCCACAAGCAGAGGAAGCAGTCTTTCTGGAGGTGGTGCAAAGAAGGGAGCCTCAACCACCTTTGTAGCCCAGTTTTGTATTGAGTGATGTGTTTCCGCAATGTCCGGATTTCGATCTGGGTCCAATTCTCGACCCATCAGCTCCGAGGAGGGCCCTCCCATCCTGCCACCCCATGCACCATTGGGCATATGTTGCGCTGCAAACGAGTCCTCTGTAGAAGCTTGATTTAAAGAGTAAACACATCGAAGGCTTTGCTCGCGAGAAAGTGGAGGAGATGGGGGAGACGCAGCAACAGGTGGTCGCTCATTCGGCCGCTCATTCGGGGTCAGCATCGCCTCCGGCCTACCAAATGGTGAAATAACCGGGGGAGCTGCAGCAGGTGCTACAGGGGGAGGGACAGGCTGGATGAAATTTTCTTCCATCCCGGACAACGAGGTGGTGTTTCTATTGGCTGAAACTTTATTTTTAAAAACTGGACCAACTGCTAGAGACCGCTTCGTGCCACGTGCATTCCCGGTTGCACCCAGCGGACTGGCATTGATTGAAGTACTGGCAGCTGTGATAGCTGCTGTATTACATATTTGGACAAATCCGAGAAATATTCCAGGTTTTCTGCTCCACCGCTGACAGTCTGGATGAAGACATTGAAAGAACACTGCACGGAATCTATTATAGGAAACAATTCCACCGTTGCTATCGTGCAATGGCTCTGCAGGTCGCCAGATCTGCGCTATCAAGCAGGGCCATTTTACCCCCTTTTTAGCACCCCAACGGAATGCCGCAGCTTTGCTGTCGCCTCGTTGGCCAGTAAGCCGCCCTTCCGGTAGACCGTGCTGGCACAGAAGTTTGTTGAGGGAGGTGGTGATATCCTGTGACAAGGGCGCAGTGTTTGGCTGCCGCAGAGATCCTATTCCAGGTTGGTGGGATAAGGGCTTCGACTGCCAAGCACCACATGTGTTGCTCATATGCGGGTGTTTTGGCTTTTCCTCTGGCACTATCCACGAATCTGACTCGATACGAGTAATGCATGATAACAGGAACATTGAGAGGGACTGTTCGGCAGGCAAACGCATGGGCGTCTGTGTGGGGTCAGAAAGCTTGCAAGAGAGTGCCAAGCGAAATTGTCTGTTACGAGTGTAAACTGACGAGTCAATGAATTTCTTCATGGTTCCATTACTTGTTATATATTGAAATTGGGGTGAGACTACTAAGGCCTCAACTTCAACCTTGAGAGCGGAGTTGTTACACGGAAATGTCAACCAAGGGTACACCAAGTGATAACTAACTTTCCATCCATCTTTTGTGTGGCGGCTGCCATCCAGCATCAGCACCTCAAGGCAGCGGGGGCATTGTTGCTCCGCATGCGGCCACTTGGCGCGTATCTTGTCTGCCCACACAGAGATGACTTGCTGGCATAGAGAGTTGCCCTGTACTGCGTCCATTACTCCTGGTTCAACTTCAAGGTCGAAGTACGCTTTGCAGGGCCGATCCTCGCGAATGATCTCATAGAAGCAGCGGGTTGGGGCCCTGTGAATTCCCATTAACGCGCGATATGCAAAGCTGCCCGCGTCGTAAAAGGCACCGAAGATTTTCCCCAAACGCCAGCCATCATTGTCTCTAGTCCACACGTCTGCTGCCACGTAAAATGCTGATAGGGAGAGAGCATCCGATGATGTAAACATGGCTTGCTGCCGCGTTAACCCCTCAATGCGCACGTTCCAGATCGGGAACTGATTTGCACCACCATTGAAGTTGGGGTAGAGACCCAGGGTCCCCGAAATCCATGGAGACAAGCCAGGAATAGAGGGAGGTTCCGGAATACGTACAGCACGCGGGAGGAAGGTGCGACAGGATGGCCCCAGGGCAGGCTGAGGACGCGGAGGATGTCGCAGAGGAGGATGGGCGCTCACTGTCGAGGGAGAGATCACCGTGTCCTCCTCTACTGGTATAGACAGCGGTCGAATAACCGCTGGAGTTGCTCTAACGTTTGAGAGAGGAGCCGGTGCAATGTCTGACGATTGCCGTGCTAGCTCTGACGAGCACATGGGACTAGATGGCAGAGAGTGATTCCAGCAGTCAATAACGGTACGTTGTGCAAATTTAGGTAGATCCTTGCTTTTGACTGCCATATCTGGCTTACAGTTTGCTGCCACGAGTGGTCTTCGTATTGCATCCTTCAATCTGTGCGTATTGCATTGTGATTGGACGCGTGTGTCCTGGTGTACCAATAAGTGGTCAGACCAGGCTACAGATTTTCCCTTCTGGCTCGCAGCTGTCTTCGATTTTCCTGATCCTGCTGTCAGCAGTACACGGCCAATCGGCACCTTTCCAATCGATACCAATCCAGCCGCCAACATGTGTACTCGGGCAGATACTGCAGATCGCAGCACAGCGTGTACAGACTCACTTGCCTCCGCCGCGACCCGAACTTTGGAAGGCGCCGATACAGCTTTCTGACTTGGTGCAGATCCAGACACAGCTGCAAGCTGCCTCTCGTGTTCTTTAACTCTCTGCTCGCTTTTCAATTCGGCAAGCAGGGGATACACCTCAAGAACCGCGTCCACCCAGCTCCATCCCGGTGGGTCCGGGCAACACTTCCGGCGTCTCTTCAGCCGTTCTTCCCGGGTAACTGAAAAACGGGGCCCCCATATTGTGGCAAGATCGAAATTTCTATTTAGTAGCAGTTCCGCCTCAGAGATAGTGGTAGGCACTTGGAATTTCAGTGCCCTGCATTGCAGAGGACACTGGTTCTCGATGGGTTGGCATGCTTTAGTCGTTTCAGTATACATGTCGTCAGTGTTGACGCCCAAAGCAATAGCAGGATTCGGTAATGCTGCTCTCAAGACGGACCCATTTGACTGAACTTCACCGGCGATATGCTGTATGGGAACGGTGCGCTCCTTCTCTAGCTTTAGCTCCAGAGCACCCTGTTCCGATAACTCGCCTTCCTTAACCGCAGCGCTAGCCTTAGGGTACGACCCTGCAGCAGAATTGGCGACTATGCCGTCTAGTTTTTCTTCCCCCACGATGTCCACGTAACAGCCAACACGTGCACTGCCGTCTGCTGCTTCGTCGTTAGGTCTGAACTCGGTCTCGAAACACCGCGACTTTCCGACGTTGATTCCACGATTCGCTTTGGCCACTACCTCGCTCTGCTTGGGATCAGCGGCACTCACAACAGTAGCCTTACGACAAAGATGAGCATGCGCATTTGTACGGCCAGCAGCAACGCCTTGGTTGCTGCAGGTGACCTCACCGTATGTATCACCACCTTTGGGTATGGGGGCCAACACGCTGACAGGGAAAGGTACTGAAGGCAAATCTTCAAGGAATCCAATAGGGTTGTGGTTGCCTATTCGGTCGAAGTGATTGAGATGAATTCGCGCATAGCCTTGTTTTTCTACATTCAACATTTTGATAAAGAGGACAGCCTCATCTGAAATCAGATCAGCTTCTGGGACATGAAAGACTAGGGGGGCGCCATCTGCTTCTCTGCGGACCTGAGTGAGCGGAATAAGGGCCACTTTGTTATGAAGCCAATCGAGCAGCAGTTTCGCATATCTCTCATCCAGATGAGTGGAGGGGTGCAGGAACGAGAAAGCAGCCTTACGGACATTGCATGGGGGGTCATTCTTTGCGAATACGAATCCATTCATCTGTTCGAACCTAAGCATGGGTGAATGGTCACAATCTTTTATGGATACATCTTGGCGGAAGGTGCTCTTTAGACGTTGTCGGTTTTTCAGAGCATGGCAATAAATTGCTACCCTAGTGCCTTCTGCTTCGCTGTCATCGGCCATTGCTGAAAGCATTTCCCAGCGCTCCTGAAACTCGCCCTGAAGTGCTATGTGCGTCTGTCTGCGCTCCCGAAAGCCAAGGTTTGACTCAGCCTCACGAATAATGTCCTGGATCCCCAAGAGACCACACGACCCTTCACCCCGCGCTGCGCGCACCTCATCATCCATTGTGACAGTATACCGTTGTCCACGTCGCACGAGGTGCAGAGTACCTTGAATACAAGCGTATGGTGTATCGTTAACATTGAGGCCCTGCTTCGTTATTCGAAACTCTTCGTTGAGTATTTTAAACTTGAGACCTGTCCACGGGCTGACCTCGCCGCCTGCTTCGTCCTCCCTCTTGGCACCCACCTCTACATATACAGTTTCCTTTTCGACATCCACACTACAATCAATTCTGTGATCAACTCCAGTTCGCCTGTCGACGGCCAAACACTCGTCAACTTCACTTGCTGCACCGAACTGATTTATACCCGCATTGATCTCCCCTCCTGCTACGATCGCCACTCCATTTCCAAGATGAGCATTTTCATAGACCCCTCCGCATGCTGCAGCCAACGCCAAGTCGGAATCAATTACAATACATTCGTCGTCGCCGCCTATTTCAATCGCCATTGCAGCAACTGGAGGGTTGTTCACTTCATCACCCAATCCCTGCTCATGACAACCCGTGATGTTCGAGTGCTCTTGGATGTTCGAGTGCTCTTGGAGGCGCATGGTAGGTTGAAGCGCTGCGAAAAATGACTTCAATGTTCCCTGTTCAGCATTGAGACCAGGAACCGGACGATACTTGTTCCTTTTACTCGAATTGCGAATCTGAATAGGAATCTGAGTAAGCTCCGATTTCCTACGAGCTCCTTTTTTACCAACATCACGCCGCTTAAAGACACCGCAGCTACGAGTTACTGCTATTGTTGTTGCAGCCGCCACTGGCGGCTGGCTCAGTTGAACAACATACGTATCTTGAGACAGGGACAGTAATTGCTTAGTTACTTCTTCTTCGAAACGTTGGAGGTCACGAGGGCACGTCCCACCAGGTCCACAGGAACAGCGGATCCTTCTGAACCCTTTCGGAGTCTCAGTGCCCTGCAAACCTTGACGGAAGAAATTTCCTCCCCGTCTGATATAGTCAAAAGAGAGGAATGTTCCTGCTGCCAGAGGGCCCTTTACAACCAGTTCTAGAAGGCCGAGGCCACCCGCGTCATCATCAAACTCCTTCCAGTTCGCCACACTGTTACTGTGTTCATGGCATTTATGGTTTACCAACTGCATCGGTGTACGATGCTGGTCTATGCATGGCACACATCGTGCCCCATCTAGATAGACGGTGTGATCATGCCACGGACCCAACTCTAGGCAGTGGTTTCCGCCATTCTCGCAGTCGGATATGCTGCCTGGGTAATAGCACAGGGCTAATGTTTGACCTTCCAGAACTGGGCACACGAGCCTTACACCTAGGCCCTTTCCGTCCTCCTGTACTTTCTCCAAATACACTGCCCCTGCTGCCCTGATGCTGGCACAGTAGAGTTGGCAGGCCTTGCTGTTGTTAGCGCTATCGACTAGTTCTTTAAGATGTCCGTCTTGGTCTGTCGCAGCTGGATCCAGCTGATAAACCAGGATGTGATCGTCCGGAACGCTCACAGGGTAAGAGACGTGCCTGCCAGAGCGTGGAGGGTTTCGTCTGGGCATATCTGGGCGGCCACCAGCACCCAGTAGTCGCAAGTAAACTTGAAACTGTATTATGCCCACTGGGTTGAGAAGAAATGATCCGAGTGAGATAGCAGATTCAGGAAGCCGATTTCCTTTGTGCTGCAAGTAGTAACAACCCTGACTCATACCCCAGAGCGCAGCCACGCGAGAGTAAACCTCCTTGCAGGGCGAGTCTGTGGTTAAGCCAACTAGCCGTGCGTAAGGTTCAGATTCACTGCCGTGCACCACCGGGGGCTTCACAACTATCAACAGATCCGATACAGCCCGTACTGAAGGGGGGCAATAGGGCGTGCTGCTGTAACCTTGACTAGTGCTACCGGCTCCATAGGGTGTGTCATCAAAGCCACAGGAGAAGCATCCTCCAATCTCACCAGCGAGTTTTGGCCATGCGAAGATTTCTTGATGAGTAATGTCTTCAATAAGGACTGTATGGTCCTCCCAGGTGGTGCAGGTGAGCGAGGCATGAGTGCTTTGCACTGGTCGTCCAGACAAGATAATCGCGTCATTTGTGGCTGGTAACCAGCCTGCGAGGACTGTCGTTGGCTCGACGGCTGCTGCTGACCAGTGAACTCGCTCGGGAGCCAGTACAGGGCTCAAGGTTGTTGCTTGTTCCATCACATTGGATAATGCCGCAGCTTGGTAAGACTCAATTTCCAATGTGATAGCCTGATCACATGCGACCTTACCCGCCATATCAGCACAAGCGCCAACACTGCCGCCTGTCTGGACCTTCCACTTGCCAGACACCCACTCTCCAACAATGTCGCCAGCTCTGATCCCGCCCTCAGCCTCGTTGCTTGATTTGCACTGATCTTCAACACTAGCATAGCTGCCGACTCTGCCGCCTGCAGCTGCAACCTTAGTCTGGATACCAGTGCCCTCTCCAAAACAAACACCCGATTCAATCTCGCCAGCTACACATACACTGTCGACAGTGTTGCAGCATGTCTTCACCTCGGAAATGGGGCTAGCTTCGATTTCACACTCGGTATAAGCACATGCACAGATGCAGGCGGCTGCTTGGGCCTCGCTCATGGCACCTATGCAGTCGCCTATACTGCTGCCTGCTTTGTGCTCTGCATCAACATCAGGTAAGCTGCTAACGATTAAGTTGTTGCTCGAGCCCACCCGGCCGTTAATCCTGTTGCTCGCTCCAACACAGTTCCCTGCACTGACATCGATGCCAACGGTACTCCATACCATAACACGGCCACCGGTATTCCTGCGCTGTCTTGCATGATCGTGGACTTTGCTGCTTGCTCCGACGCAATCAATGATGTTACTTCTTACTCTGACGCTGTTCTTGACATTGCTGTTTGCTCGAGCACAGACACAGGCGCTGCTGCTTGCTGCCACACCATCCCAGACATTGCTGCTTTCCTCATCATTCTGAACAAATTTACTTCTTGGCCCAACACAGACACGATCAAGCGTACTTGGCGTAACTATGTCAAGGGCTGATTCCAGCCGCCAAATTAGTGGCGTTATCCTGGAGTCTAACTTTTTGACCTGGAGAATGACCGGTCGACGCTCCGTCCTGCGACCATGAGCATCAGCAGACTCTAATATTTTGGTTACCAGACAATCCATCAGCAAAGCTGTACCAAGCATAGGCTTGAGGTGGTTCATCAAGTTCTGTTGGTTGGAATCGGGGCGTTTGAGGGCATCTGCCACTTGGCCTTCAAGCTCCATGACTTTCTCGGACAGGAGAGATGCACAAGCGATTGCTTCAGCAAAACACAGCTGACTCAGCTTATTCATTTCTGACAAGCTGTGAATATCCTGCAGCTTAGCCTGGCAACCAGCGTCAACTTGCACGCCTGGAGACTTGCTCGAAGAAAGTGCAACTTCCGTTTGGTCATCTTCTGGTTCAGACGCTGGATCTGAACCAGCTATTAGCCCCGACATTAATCCTTCTCCAAGCGAGGACCCACATACATCCAACTTCACGTGGAGCACAGCGAGGGAAGAGCCACAGGAAGGCAATATCCTACTGTGAAGGAGTAAGAACCACACGAGTATGAGCAACTGACAAACAGGCAGTAGCAAAAGCAAGAGTATTGCCAAGGCAGGGCTGAGCTGATCAGGGGACCAGACAGAACTAGCCGTGTTCCAGGAGACAATCGGGTAGGTACCGCAACGGGTGAAGGCTGAGCAGATCAGGTCCGTGTCAGGGCTTAAGTACATGTAATTGATCCACTTGATCCACATGCAATTATGGAGAGTCAAGATCATCCAATGCCATTGATGGTGACCAGGGATGTGAGGAGCAATCATATGGTATAGGAGACCATAAAGCAGTATCAGAGCAGGCGTCGACCATATATCATCAAACATACATGTGAGACAGACGTCTCGGATCAGCATTGCAAGGTACACTAGCCCCATGGTAGGCCCATTTCCGAGTTCCTGAGAAAGCACGTAGGCAAGAGTGGTAGCAAGAGCCCAACGAACACAGTCCACAAGAACATCTTGCCAGACAGACACAGTGACTTTGGTTCCTCGGGCCTGGTTCCGTCTCCATTTTCCAAACCGCTTCAAGATCTTGAGAAACCAGTCGAAGATATGGGGAAACAATAGCATCTTGGCCCATAAGGTCAATCTGCGAAATTGCATGCACATCAGAAGCCAGTGCAATTTACTACGTAGCCACCTGCGATGCTCCACATATGCCTGTGAAGAGCGAAAGTCGAAAATAGGGGTGATAGCAGATGGAGAATATCGATGATGGTCGGTAATGCTCTTCGCAAGTCTATAAAGAAACGTGCGCTGAGACCAAAAGACAAAAGAAGGCCGACAAGCCAGACGCCGCCGGAATGCCCTCCAGTGATGTGAGGGCATCGACGTTGGGAGCTTCTGGTTTGTAGACCCCGGAAAATAGACTTGGGACAGCGCGGTCATCACACTCACGTGGACGCCCGCAGCATGTATTTCGCAGGCGGCCGCGCCCCCATTTGGCATGGAGCATGTTGTCGCAGTTTGAACAACCCCAGCTGACATCGCTAAGCCAGGTATTATCGTCGGGAATATCGCCTGAAACGGAGCTGTCGTCAAGAGGGCTGCCTGTACCACCACAGTTGGATACTCTACGACTTCGGCTTTACTTTTACTGGGGATACCAGTGGCTTTCCTCTGCTTTCTGGATCGCTGTTTCCTCTTACGATTTTGTTGCTGTGCTGTCTGCAGCTGTCGAGAAATGTCGACATCTTTCACATCTAGACATCCTAATGGAGCAAAACGGTTGCTTGGAATCGTCCAGTACTCGACCGACGCTTGCCTGGGAGGAGTAGTGTGCTTCCCAAATGCTACCTGCCAGCCATTGCCCTCAAAGCCTGGGACAGCTTCTGCCACAGCCCCTGCATCATTACACCTGCAACTGTTATTTCCGATCCGGTCAATGTTTACACCAGCAATAGTGGCAGATTCAACCTGCACGCAGGTGTTGGCATCTGCAGCGCTGATATGCTTGTGATGGTCTTCAACAGGAATTGACAGAGGACTGGTCCTCTTAGTGCAACAGCTAAGTTCTACAACCAAAGTACCGCCAACCAGCGTTGACAATTTGCCTCCTGCCATTGCCGCGGAATCCCCGTCGATTTCCCTGGTAGCTCCATCAGCCACCCCAGCTACTTTGCTGTCATGGGCCACTTCACGTGAGTAGCTGCCATGAGTTGCAACCACTGTACCGCCAACCGCCGAGTCAACCAAGCAAGGTTGCATTGCACTCGGTCCATTTCCACCAGAGAGTCCATATCCAGTCACCTCAGCGCAAAGCTCCTCTGATCTGCCTGGATCCCACAGCTTTCTGCTTGCACCATGGTCACACCGGCCTACGCCGGTATTGGTCTGAGGGTCCCCTGTTGGTGCACTTTCAATCACCAGGTTGGTCCCCTCTTCAACGATCCTGACAATTGATGCCATCGTTCGCGCAGGTACTACAATATCAGCACAAGCAGGCACATGCATTTCCTGATCGAGCGCTGTTGTTATGTTGACAAGGTCGGCATTGGTCACCTCAATCTCTTTGTCTGCTGGCAATTCGACTGTCCCAGTGGCCAGAGGGCTGACGACAATCTCCAAAAAAGAGACTTGAAGATTTTCAAAAGCAATGGACGCCACATTTAGGACGTGCGTTATCTCCACATACAAATTACAAAGGTCGTCGGAACTCGATCCCCCAATGAGTTTGAGATGCCTTTCTTCCGCTTCCAAGGTGTATTTTCTGACAGCTCCTCCCGGCTGAACTGTGTACAATACGAGACCGAACGGAAGCTGTGCAGACGATACTAGACTAGGAACTGTGAGGTGTGAGCGATTTGGAAACCCCTGATGAGAAGAGTGTGTTGGACTTAACCAATACATTGACACAGTGAAAGAGCAAGAGAGAGATTCACATGCAACACCAAGGCTCGGAATCCAACCTTGTTTTAACCTGACCGCGGTTTCCATTAGAGATTTCTCCCGTTCCTGCTTTCGTTTCGCTTCTTCCCAGACAATTTCTTCGTTCACCGCAGCACCACCCATTCCTTCCGCCGCCTGTTTCTTGTTTCGGCGAAAGTTCCTCGACGGTTTCCCACTCGAGCTACCTCCTGCTCCTCCAGCAGGCTCAACACCAGCTTCGATTTCTGGAGACTCCCGTCCAAACCGAAACTTCTTGGCATCCACTTTTGCCGGTAATCGACGATCTGTCATGTTTGATATTACCGAAAGAATCAATAAACGGTGGAGAGTTTGATCAAGGAGTGTGTCGCCAGCTCGCAGAACAGTACACAGAAGCAGCAGAGCGAGTTGAAGAAGTTTAACTTCCCTCCAAAACCACACGCTCCAATGAGTCAATTTACGAACAGCAACAGAAGATTCCGAAAGATTGAAGATATATCGCCGAAAGAAATTATGAGCTAAGTTATGATGAACAACCAGAATTTGAAAGAAGATTCCAGCAAACAGCAGCTGTTCAATCAGACGCACGAGAGCTGCTTCCAAGAACATTGCCGGCCCGGCTGTACTTGCAATTTTTTGAAAAAACATTTGCTGGGTACCGTGACTATAGCTCTGCAAATCCCTGGGCCCGGCCGGATCGGGCCCGAGATTTTCTGCCTGCCACCACGAAAGGTGATATTTTTTCGGTTCCGGCCTGCTGCACGGCAATCTTTCTGAATCAGGCACTGCAGGCTCAGTCGTTGGTTTCAAGACCGCCGCAGCCACGCGCACAGACTCAGAAGCAGTTACCGGCCGGCCCGGCTCACTCAATACCAGTCCGGACTCTGGGACCTTTGCCGGTCTGGTTACTAGGGCAGCGACCTCCGCAGATCCACCCACGAACTCGGGTATCGTACTTGACTGGCTGTTGGGCTGGGAGATTGCCATCCAAGCACTAGCTGATTCGAGAAATTTCAAGTTCGCTGACTCGCTTGCTGGGTTAGGGACGACAGCCGATGCATGCTCGGACTCAGAGGGTGCCTTCGCCCCGCACAATTCAAGTAATCGCCAGTGATGTGTTGTCAACAGCGCACGTTCCTGCTCAGAGGCTGCCGTTGACCCACTTCCTGACTCGGAGCTTGCGGCTGCCAGTGGCCCTTGGCCACCCAGACCCGTTGGCGCAGAGACTTTTGCCGAGAGAGCCGGTGACTCAGTGACGGATCCATTAAATTCCAGCATACATAACGACACGGGGATAACCACAGACCCACCTCCTAACTTGAGCACTTTCTCTTGTTCACTCCTTGACTCGGAGACTGCTGCAAATCCATTCACGGGCCGGAGGGCTGCCGCCGACCCAAGCAATGTCCTGGACTGTGTTCTGACACGGTTGCTAACATTTCTTGCTTGTGAGCAGTTGTCAGTGTTGCTGATTGCCCTGACCTTGACTCCCGCGTAGCTGCTTTCTCTGGCACAGCCGCCAGCCTCGCTGCATGCTCGCCTCCGTTCACAGCCGATGCTACTTGTTCCGACATAGTGACCGACGTTGCTGCTTGCGGCGTCACAGCCGCCGACGCTGCTACTTAATCCGATACATTCGCCTGCATTGCTGCTTGCTACAGGGCAGTCTCCGCAGTTACTGCTTGCTCTGACGCAGTAGTCATCCCTGCTGCTTGCTTCTTCACAGTCATCACTGCTGCTGGTTGCTCCTACACACTTACCAACGTTGCGGGTTGCTCCTACAAAATTGCTAAAGTTGCTTCCTGTTCCAACACAGGAGCGGACGTTGCTGCTTGCTCCGATCAAGTTATTGCTTGCTATGGCACACTCACAGCGGTTGCTACGTGTTCCGACACAGCCGACGTCATTGCTATTTGCTCCTACACAGTCAGCACCGTTGCTGCGTGCTCTGACACAGTTGCCATCATTCTTGCTTGTTTCGCCACGGTCGACGATGCTGCTGCTTGCTACAACACAGTTGCGAGCGTTGCTGCCTGTCACAACACGGTTACCGACGTTGCTGTTTGCTCCGAAGCAGTCGTCACAGTCGCTGCTTACTGCCACAAAGTCGCTGCCGTTGCTACTTGCATAGCCGTCGACGTTTCTGTTTGCTCCTGCACGGTTATTGCCGTTGCTGCTTGCTCGGACAACATCACCGATGCTCCTGCTTGCTCCAACGTTGCTGCTTGCCCCTACATCGCCGAAGCTTGCTCTGTCACAGTCTCCATTGCTCCTACTTGCTCCGTCACAAGCGTCGGCTTTCCAGCTTGCTACAACACGGTCGCCAATAATGCTGCTTGTTCCAGCATGGCTACGGATGTTTCTGATTGCCGAGGTACAATCACCCATGTTGCAGCTCTCCCCGATACAGTCACCTAGGTTGCCACTTGCTCCAAAACAGTTGCCCACTGTCTTGCTTGCGCAAGAACTGTCGCGTGCTCCGGCACAATCTCTCGGGTTGTTGCTGACTCTGACCTCGACGCCAACGTCGCTGCTTTGTCCTGCATAGCCGCCAACCTTGCTGCATGTTCGCACCCGTTTGCCGCCGTTGCTGCTTGTGCCAACACAGTTGTTAACGTTGCTACTTGAGCCGACACTGTCACGTGCAAATCTACATGCTACAGAGCAGTCTCCGCCGTCGCTGCCTGCCCCTGTACACCAGCCGTCATTGTTGCTTGCTCCTCCTGCATAGTACGCACCGTTGCAGCTTGCTCCGGCACGATCGCCAACCTTGCTGCCATTTACAACACCTGCTCTGACACAAGCATCAGCTGTCAGGCTTGCTCCGACATAGTCACTGATGTCGCAGCTTGTTCTGATGAAGCTGCTGGCGTTGCTGCTTGCTCCAACATGGTCGTCAACGATGCGTTTTGCTTCAACATGGCTGAGGATGTTGCTGCTTGCTGAGGCACAGTCGTCGACGTTGCACTTTGTTCCTACACCAGCTCCTCCTGCATTGTTGCTTGTCGCGATATAACCAACGTAATCGCTGCTGGCTCCCACACAATCAGCATCGTTGCTGCTTGCTCTGACACAGTATACATTGTTCATGCTTGCTCCGCCACGGTAACCGACATCGCTGCTGGCTCCGATGCAATAGCGAACGTTGTTGCCTGTCACAACAAGGTCGCCGATGGCGTTATTTGCTCCTTTACAGCCTTCTCCGTCGCTGCTCACTTCCACACAGTCGCCGCCGTTGCTGCGTGCTTCGACACCGCCAACGACGTTGTTGCTAGCCCCTACACCTCCATTGCTTGCTCTGTCACGGTCGCCACAGTCCCTAATTGCTATGACACAAGCATCAACTTGCCAGCTTGCTCCGACATCGTCGCTGCCTGCTCTGATGCAGTTGCATTCTACAGCACGCTTGCCAACATTGCTGCTCGCTCCAACATGGCTGCGGATGTTGCTTGTTGTCAAGGCACACTCACCGACGTGGCACCTTGCACACTCGCCAGTCTGGCGGCCTTCACATTCAGCACTGGTGCTGCTTGCTGCAACACATTCGCCTTCATTCCCGCCACAGTCACCTGCATTTCTGCTTGCGCAGAACCAACCACGAATGTCGCAGCCGGTCTCAACACGGTCACCGATGATGCTATTTGCTCCGATACAGTCGTCTCCGTCGCCGCCGTTGCTGCGTGCTCCGACACAGCCGCCGACGTTGCAGCATGCTCCAACACGGCCTCTGCTTGTTCTATCGGCATTGTCATTGTTTCTGCTTGCACCAACACAAGCACCAGCTTTTCGGCTTGCTCCTACATTGTCACTAACGTCACTGCGGGGTCTGATGCAGCTAATGGTGTTGCTGCTGGCTCCAACACGTTCGCAAAAAATGCTGCTTGCTCCAACATGGCTGCGGATGTTGCTGGTTGCTGAGGCACAATTACCGACGTTGCAGCTTGCTCCGACACTCTCTCCAGCATTGCAGCTTGTTCCGATATAGCCGATAATGCTGTGGGATGCTAACACACCGTCAGCACCATTGCTGCTTGCTCTGACACCGTCGACATCGTTCACGCTCACTACATCATGGTCATCGACAGTGCTCCTTGCTTCGATACAATCACAAACCATGCCGCCTGTCCCAACACTATTGCCAATGATGCCGTTTGCTCCTACACGCTCATTGCCATTGCTGCCTGCTGCCACACCGTCGCCGCAGTTGCTAAGTGTTCTAACACATCCTTCGACATTGCTGCTTGTTCCTATCCGGCCATCGCTTGTTCTGTCAGCATCGCACCAGTTCCTACTTACTTCGACAAAAGTACCAGTTCTTCGACTTGCTCCAACATGCGCAACAGAGTCACTGCTGGTTCTATTGTAGCTTCTGGTGCCGCTGGTTGCTACAACAGATTCGCAAACATTGCTGCTCACTACAACATGGCTGCAGAATTTGCTGATTGTTGAGGCACCATCATCGACGTTGTAGCTTGCTCCGACACAGTTCCCGGCATTGCTACTTAATCCAGAACAATCGTCCACATTGCCGCTTGTTCCGATACAGTCGACATCATTGCTGCCTGCTTCCACATAATCACCGCCGTTATTGCTTGTCCCGACACTGTCGCCACCGTTGCTTCTTTCTTGGTCACCGACTTTGCTGCTTGCTCCGACCCCAGTGCCAATGTTGCCGTCTGTCTCATCACGGTCGCCGATGTTGTTGTTTGCTTCCATATAGATGTTGTCGCTACTGCTTGCTATGACACAGTTGCAGCAACTGTTGCTTACTCCGAGATCGTCATCAACGTTGTCTCTTGCACTGACACAGTTGCCGCAGTTGCTGTATGCTCCGCAAAAGCCGACAGATTTACCTCTCGTTCCGATGTAGTAAACAATGTTGCTGCTTGTTCTGGTGCAGATACTGGTGCTGCTCCGCTCTTCAATCCCGTATCCCCCGTTTCCGTTTGAACAGATACACTCAACATAATTGGTGCTTGCTCCGACATCGTTACCAATGTTGCTGCTTGTTCGGCTGTGGTTTCCGGCGTCGTAGCTTGCTCCGAGAAATCCGCAGACATTGCTAGTTGCTCCACAGAATTGCGGATGTTCCGGCATAGTCCCCGTTTCCGGCATCTTGCTGACGCTCGCACAGAAACCGGTTCCTCCGCTGGCATTCAACCCCTTTTCGAAACTTGCACAGCCGGACATGGCAACATCTTTACCAACCTTTTCCGCGACCCCCGCCCAATTAGTGACTTGCCTCTGCTTAAAAATATGACCCGCCTGCGACTGAATGTCCGGTGGCTTCTTTCGAAGGCCCACCGAACTACTGTACGCAGGCCCGCCCCGTCACTTGTCCTCTTGCACCTCCATTCTGGCTTTGACCCTATAGGGATCCCGCTGTGGATGGTACAGAGCATACACCTCCCGGCCGTGCCAGGTGTCTTCGTACACCACGAGCGTCAGATCCAGCCGCTTGTCGAGCACTTCGTACATCACATCCGCGGTAAGGCCAAAGCGAGCTGGGTCGAACACAGAACGAATGTCGACAGCTTCGTCCTCGCTTGGGTGAATATCCGCAAATGATTCCCATTCTTGTATTGGTGTAATTGGATTGTTAGCTTTCCCGGGCTTCATGCGGATCCGAGATCCATCCTTGGTTTTGCACGGCATCACCAGTGCACCCTGCTCATATAAGGCCTTGCTTAAAGCCGTGTGGAATTTCGTGAATGTGATTGGTGCCACCGCGACCAATTCTTTTGCGTCCGGCTTCCAAGATGTTGAAGTGCAGTCTCCAAACGCGACAATGTCTTCCAACAACCCGCGTGATAATGTGGAGACGAGCTCCGTTCTTTCCCTTGTGGATTTCGACAGCAGCTTTTCAAGTGCTCTCGCATACGGCCTGGACTCATCAATGTCTTGGATCCAGATGCAAATATCGTTTCTGTTCAAGGGCGTTTTCGCCGTCGCCAAATCGTGCTGCATTGCAACGGACAGAATTCCGCTCTCCTTGATTCCACCAAGTGCCTCTTGGACCAGTTTTTCAACTTCAGCATTAACCATTTTCATGACATTCCAGCGCGTTGCGGGTTTCAGATGGACTGCCACTTGAACCTTAAGCACTGTAATTGCAGCAATTTCCAGGTCAGAATCAGCTACAGCTTTCCGCACCCAGACTTCCCTCTCATTAATTTTTCTGCTGTGTTCCTGCTCGATGCGCTCCCGCGACATAGCATCTTCAACTTCCAGCGGGCGACCAAGGATCTTTATAGCTGGAGGTGGGCACAGACGTAGATACGACTGCTTCTCCTCATCTCCTTTGAAGTAGAAGCTGCAGTCTCCCTCCCCATATGGTACAATGACAAGGGAGGCCTTGGCCGAACCATCGCGCCTTTTCTTGTCATTAATGCGCACAGCAATTATTTTTTCTCTGAATATTGTTTCGGAGAGACTGTCCTCGATTTCTTTGTGAAGAAACCTGGTGGCCTCAGATATGGTCATTCCCGCAGCTTGGAGAGCGTTCAACACGTCGCGCAGCTCTTCTGACCTTTTGAATTGCATTCTGAGGGTGCTTGGTAGCTCTCGCTGAAATTGAATATTCCAAACCGGATCATCTTTGGGCAGCCCTATGTCCACACCGCTGATAAAATTCAGGAGGCGTTGTGTTATGCGGATTTGTGCGATTCGGAACGACGAAGTTTCGCGCAATTTGCCATCGGCCATCGGTATATTATCGCACGGAGACATATGGCCGATTAGATCTTGCCGAAACTCCTCCTGTGCTGGATCGATTCGGCAGATTACTTCGGCAACAACTGTAATATTGGCTGCCCTTGGCATGCCATGAACGATCAGCGATTCAACCATTCCCTCTGAAAGTCCCCGATCACCTCGCGGTTGATTCAATGCTGCGCGCTGCTCGAGGAACAGGCCAATTTCCAGATTTCGCATTTCTCCACTTCCTCCGAAAGCTTTATCAAAAATCGGTTTCTTTTCCGGTTCAACCACGGACATATTTTTCAGAAAGTTGACCGCGGTTTCCATTAGAGATTTCTCCCGTTCCTGCTTTCGTTTCGCTTCTTCCGAGACAATTTCTTCGTTCACCGCAGCACCACCCATTCCTTCCGCCGCCTGTTTCTTGTTTCGGCGAAAGTTCCTCGACGGTTTCCCACTCGAGCTACCTCCTGCTCCTCCAGCAGGCTCAACACCAGC
>Ga0208260_1000191_pt1 | contig 25095 bp, 25 predicted proteins | sample CryBogCBH18Aug09_FD_184619 | JGI IMG/M metagenome (GOLD analysis project Ga0208260, IMG submission 184619) | Freshwater microbial communities from Crystal Bog, Wisconsin, USA - CBH18Aug09 (SPAdes) | ecosystem: Environmental > Aquatic > Freshwater > Lake | place: Crystal Bog, Wisconsin, USA...
TGATCTCGCCGATGCTCTGACCGTCGACATAAACAAACCCGACAGGAATTGCACCAGAAATATCGGCATATCCATCATGCACGTCAACGACGATTCCATTATCAACAACGATTGTGTTGGTGCGTGGGACACCAGTCTTGATAGCAAGTTCTGCATTTGCACGCAGGTGGCGCCATTCGCCATGGATTGGCATAACATTCTTTGGTTTGACGATGTTGTAGCAGTACAAGAGCTCTCCTGCAGCTGCGTGACCCGATACGTGCACAAGGGCATTGCCCTTGTGCACCACGGTGGCACCAAAGCGGGTGAGCTCGTTGATCACACGGAAGACCGGATTCTCGTTACCAGGAATCAAGGAGGAAGCGAGTACAACAGTGTCGCCCTTACCGACGCGGATCTGGTGTTCACCATTTGCCATGCGCGAGAGCGCTGCCAATGGTTCACCCTGCGAGCCTGTGCAGATCAGAACTACGCGATCCCCGGCATCTTCAACGGTCTTGGCATCGATGATCTCGAGGCCTTCAGGAACTTGCAGGTAACCCAAGTCTTGCGCCAACTTCATATTGCGCACCATGCTGCGGCCAATGAAAGCAACTTTGCGGTCGTGTTGTGCGGCAATCATCATGATCTGCTGTACGCGGTGCACATGCGACGCGAAGGAGGCGACGATCACGCGACGCTCTGTCGCACGAAATACACGGTCCAGTGTCGGCATGATGTCGCGCTCTGAGGTAGTAAAACCAGGTACATCAGCGTTCGTGGAGTCAACCATAAATAGGTCAACACCCTCTTCACCCAAACGGGCAAAGGCAGCTAAATCAGTAATACGTCCATCAAGCGGAAGTTGGTCCATCTTGAAATCACCGGTAGCAAGAACTAGCCCTGCCTCGGTGCGGATCGCAATTGCAAGGGCATCGGGAATCGAGTGATTAACAGCGACAAATTCCAGTTCAAAAGGACCGAAGGTCTGCTTCATTCCCGCTTTTACTTCAACCATAGGAGCGGTGATTCGGCGCTCCTTCAATTTTGCTTCAGTAAATGCCAGAGTCAACTTTGATCCCACTACAGGAATATCTGCGCGCTCTTTAAGCAAATATGGAACCGCTCCGATGTGATCTTCATGTCCATGCGTTAAAGCAATAGCAACGACATCATGTAGACGGTCACGAATGTAAGAGAAGTCAGGGAGGATCAGATCGATTCCGGGTTGGCTCTCTTCTGGGAAGAGAACTCCGCAGTCGACAATAAGTAACTTTCCAGCAATTTCATAGACGGTCATGTTGCGACCGATTTCTCCCAAGCCACCAAGCGCAACAATGCGCAGGGTCTTAGGAGCTAACTTTGCGGGATAGGGTAAATCTGGATGTGGATGATTCATTAGTTAAGTACAACTCCGCCTTGTCGAAGGTCCTCCCGCAATTGCGCGATCTGCGCCTCGGTGGCATCGACAAGTGGTAAACGTGTAAATCCACCAGGTAGGCCCATCATCGTAAGTGCGGCCTTAGTCAATATCGCACCTTGAGTGCGGAAGGTTCCGGTGAATACCGGTAATAATTCTTGATGTATTTCTAGTGCGCGCAGAGAATCTCCGGCAAACCATGCATCAAGCATGGCCTTGAGTTGATTTCCAACGGTATGGCCACAGACTGAAACGAAACCAACCGCTCCAACGCTGAGCAATGGGAGATTAAGAATGTCATCGCCTGAATAAACAGGTAGACCCGTTCTCTTGATAACCCATGAAGTAGATGCGGGATTTCCCTTGGCATCTTTGAGTGCAACGATATTTTTAACTTCAGCAAGGCGGCAGAGCGTGTCCTCTTCGATCGGAACGCCGGTACGACCAGGAATGTCGTACATCATGATTGGGGTATCAGTCGCTGCAGCTACTGCTCTGAAGTGCGCCTCGATGCCCTCTTGTGGAGGCTTGTTGTAGTACGGGGTGACGATTAAGAGTCCATCGACTCCAAGTTCAGCGCAACGCCTGGCTTGATCGACTGTGTAGGCGGTTTCGTTATCGCCGGCGCCTGTCAGCACCTTTACGCGATCCCCCACAGTGCTCTTTACGACGCGGATGATCTCGAGCTTTTCCGAAGTCTTGGTGGTTGGGGCCTCGCCCGTTGTGCCGTTAACAGCAATTGCGTCATGTCCAGTATTTGCTAAATGTTCTGCCAACTTCGCTACGCCATCCCAGTCAATTGAACCATCCTTAAGGAATGGGGTCACCATTGCGGTGATCAAGCGGCCGAATGGCGCCTCGATCTGGGTCGTCTGTTTATGCGAGCTGGACATAGGGCTAACCCTATCGCGCCTATGGGGCTACTCGCCCTGACTTCTCGAATGCGCCATGCGTAAGCGGCATTAACTCTGCAAAATAACGCTCCATTTTCTCGGCGACCATCTCAATTTCCCGTTGCGGATAGCTTGGGAAATGGGAGCCTTCACGCGAGGTTCGCAGCGACAAGAAGTTCATAAGTGCACGCGCATTCATGGTCACATACATCGATGAATATAAACCGACGGGTAACACAGCGCGTGCCACTTCGCGGGCGACTCCGGCATCGAGCATTTTCTTGTAGTTCTCATACGCCAGGGTGCAGCTCTCTTTAATTGCATTGACCGTGATCTCGTATTGCTCATCCGTGCCATCAACGAAGGTGTACGCCCCGGCCTTTCCGACTTGTACCAATTTGCGCTCGCGGCTTGGAACATAAAAATTGGGACGTAATTCGCGGTAGCGGCCAGACTCTTCGTTATACGAAGCGATCCGGTGGCGCATAAATTCGCGGAAGACAAAGATCGGGGCAGAGATAAAGAAGGTCATTGATGTATGTTCAAATGGTGAGCCATGGCGTTCGCGGGCCAGGTAGTTGATGAGCCCCTCTGAGCGAGACGGGTCGGCATTGACATCATCGAGCGAGTTCTCGCCGGCGGTCGAAACGCGAGCCGCCCAGATAACATCCGAGTCGCTGGCGTTAGCCTTTACTAATTCGACGGTTACATCGTCACGAAAATTGATTTCAAAATGCTGCTCGCTCATATAGCGACCTTATCTAGTGGCGCCCAAGACCTTCGGGATTAGGGCAGAATAACGGCGTGTCAGTGCAGCGCGACTCCCTCAGTGTTGGCTTGGCGGTCGGAGCGGCGGGTGTCGCATTTGGCGCGGTCGCCGTCGCCGACCATTTCACCGTCGCCCAAGCCTGCTTCCTCTCCTTCGTCCTCTTCTCTGGAGCATCGCAATTCTCTTTAGTTGCGGTCATGAGTTCAGGCGGAAGCGCTTTAAGTGCAATCGTCACCGGCACTTTCCTTGGAAGTCGCAATGGCCTGTATGGCGTGCGGATGGCGCAGATCCTCAAACTCAAAGGTGCGAAGCGCGCCCTTGCCGCGCAGATCACGATCGATGAATCCACCGGAGTAGCGATTGCGCAGCAGAACCTTCAGGATCAAAAGATCGCCTTCTGGTACACCGGCTTCGGTGTCTTCTTTTTCTGGAATCTCTTCACACTTCTTGGTGCGCTCGGCGCTAAGGCGATCGGAGATACATCGGCATGGGGACTTGATGTCGCCTCACCCGCAATCTTCTGCGCGGTGCTCTTCCCCCGACTCAAGGAGCGCAAACTTCTTTTCGCCTGCGTTCTCTCCTTTATCTGGGCGCTTTCAATAACTGAATTTGTTCCCGCCGGAGTTCCCATTATTTCAACGGTAGCGATCGCTGCAATTGTGGGGTGGAAATAAATGAACTCGCAATGGATCGCCGTCATCATCACGAGCCTGCTCTGTTATGCCATCAAATATATTGGCCATGCCATTCCCGAGATATGGCTGGCGCACCCACGAGTCCAGCGCATCACTAACTTGATTCCAATAGTTTTATTGAGCGGCCTAGTGGCAATGCAGGCCTTCACGACCAAAACCAAATTCGTAGTGGATCATCGCCTCGCGGGTATCACCGTGGCAATTGCTGCCCTCACAGCAAAATTGCCATTCCCCGTTGTGGTTATCGGGGCAATGGCAACTTCTGCGATTGTGTATCGTCTAAAGATTTAGAGAATAGCTAGCGCTTCCAACTTTGCTTCCAAGTCCTTATCGGAAGGCTCAGTCATATGTGTTCCATCAGGGAACAAGATCACTGGAATGGAACGCTGTCCACCATTGATCTCGATCACCTTATCTGAAGCAGACTCATCTGCCTCAACATCGATGTAGTTGTACTCCACGTTATGTGAATCTAAGTAAGCCTTTGAGCGACGGCAATCTCCGCACCAAGCGGCGCCGTACATCGTGATTTGAGCAGCCATGTATTTACTCCTTTGTTGTAGCGAAATTCTATTTCAAGTCGAGGAAGTGTTCGAGTCCAAATGTGAGCCCTGGAGTTGCAACCACTTTGCGAATACCAAGTAGAACGCCTGGCATAAATCCGGTGCGATCGATGGAATCATGGCGAATAGTCAGCGTTTCACCGAGGTCTCCGAGAACTACCTCTTGGTGCGCCACCAGTCCACGCAGGCGAACAGAGTGAATAGGGACATCACCTACCTTGGCGCCGCGTGCGCCAGCTAGCCCAGATGAGGTGGCATCAGGCATTGGCTCTTTGTTGATGGAGTTGCGAGCTTCCGTGATGAGTTCTGCAGTACGCGCTGCGGTTCCCGAGGGAGCATCGGCCTTACCTGGGTGGTGGAGTTCGATGATCTCTACGGATTCAAAGTATTTAGAGGCTTGTGCCGCAAACTGCATCATCAACACTGCGCCTAAACCAAAGTTAGGGGCGATAAGCGCGCCAACTCCTGGGTTGGAATCAAGCCAGCCGATTACAGTCGCCAGTTTTTCGTTGTTGAATCCTGTTGTGCCGACCACAACGCTCACGCCGTGGTTGATGGCGAAATCCAGATTAGCCATGACTGAATCAGGATGAGTGAAGTCAACGACAACTTGCGCGCCACTGGAGACGAGGAGATCCAGAGAGTCGCCTAGATCGATGGCAGCGACAAGTTCAAGATCAGGCGCGCTCTTAATCGCATCAACCGTAGTCTGACCCATGCGGCCCTTTGCACCTAGCACTGCGACTTTGATGGTCATGCGATCACCTTCTCAAACTTTGCTGCAGACTTAAACGGTCCCACTAGGGCAAGGGTAGAAGGTCGAGGCAAAATCTTGCTGGCAATTGCCTTAATTTCATCGGGTGTTACTTGGGCGATCTTGCTCAAAATCTCGTCAAAGCTCATGACCTCGCCATAGACCAGTTCGCTCTTGCCGATGCGCATCATCCGCGAACCAGTGTCCTCTTGGCTAAGTACCAACGAGCCCGTAACGGCACCCTTAGCGCGAGCGATCTCTTCATCGGTCAGGCCATTCTGGGCGATATCAAAGGAGATATCGCGAATGATCTTGATGACCTCTTCAGTCTTGTTGGGTTGGCATCCTGCATAGAAAGAGATGGTGCCGGCACCCGAAAATTGTTGAACGTAGGAATAAACAGAGTATGCCAGCCCACGCTTCTCGCGGATCTCCTGGAATAGTCGGGAGGACATTCCCCCACCCATCGCGGAGGCCAAAACGCTGAGGGCGAAGCGGCGGTCATCACTGCGCTCGACTCCCTCAACACCAAGGAGGAGGTGAGATTGTTCGGTCTTGCGATCGATGATTCCAACAGTGCCTGTGCCACGGGCCTTGACCTTAGGGCTATGGCGCAGATTTGGAGTGTTATCTGGAACATCAAGGAAGCCATCGCGGCTCATCGCCTCTTCGATCAACTTCACAACTTTCTTGTGGCTGATATTTCCAGCGACCGCAATCACCATATCTTCTGGGCGATAGCGCTTCTTGTAGTAGTTAAAGATCGAGTTACGTGACATTCCATTGATCGAGTCAGCGGTTCCTAGGATCGATCGGCCTAGTGGGGTATCCCCGTAGTAAGTCTCAAGGTAGAGATCGTGAATGAGATCCGATGGATCATCATCGCGCATAGACATCTCTTCGAGCACGACAGTTCGCTCGGCATCTACATCGGCCGCCTTAACGAGCGATGAGGTAATTAGATCTGCAATGACATCTACAGCTAAGGGAAGATCAGTATCAATTACACGCGCGTAAAAGCAGGTGTACTCCTTGCCAGTAAAGGCATTCATCTCGCCGCCGACAGCTTCGATTGAAGATGAGATTGCCATGGCGTCGCGGCGGGTGGTTCCTTTAAATAGTAAGTGCTCTAGAAAGTGTGAAGCTCCCGCGACGGGTAACGTCTCGTCGCGGGAGCCCACATTGATCCAGACACCAAATGTTGCAGAGCGAACGGTTGAAACCTCTTCGGTGACAATCCGTAGACCGCTAGGCAGAATGGTGCGTGGCATTAATTACTTATTCGGCAGGTGAATCAGATGGAGTTGTTCCATCAGCGAGCACTGGAACCAAAGAGAACTTGCCCTTTGGATCAATCTCGTTGATCTCAACTTCAATCTTGTCGCCAACCTTCATGACCTCTTCGAGGTTTTCGATGCGCTTTCCACCATGCATCTTGCGGATCTGCGAGATGTGGAGCAAGCCATCTTTACCTGGAACGAGTGAGATAAATGCACCGAATGTCGCAAGCTTCACAACGCTACCGTTGTAACGCTCGCCGACCTTTGGAACCACTGGGTTAGCAATCGCTTCGATCATTGCCTTAGCGGCCTCAGCCTGTGATCCTTCGATTGCGCCGATGTAGATAGTTCCATCATCTTCGATGGTGATATCTGCGCCAGTCTCATCTTGAATCTGGTTGATCATCTTGCCCTTAGGTCCGATGATGGCACCGATCAGATCTGTTGGGACCTTGATCGAGATGATGCGAGGAGCCAAGAGGCTCATCTCATCTGGCATATCAATCGCTTGGTTCATGATGTCGAGGATGAAGAGACGAGCTTCCTTCGCCTGCAGCAGCGCTGCAGAGAGAACGGATGCTGGAATTCCATCAAGCTTGGTATCAAGTTGAAGGGCGGTTACAAATTCCTTTGTACCAGCGACCTTGAAGTCCATATCTCCAAATGCATCTTCAGCGCCCAAGATGTCGGTAAGTGCGACATATTCGGTCTTGCCATCGACGAGATCAGAGATCAGGCCCATTGCGATACCTGCTACTGGAGCCTTGAGTGGCACACCAGCATTGAGTAGTGACATGGTCGATGCGCAGACAGAACCCATGGATGTTGATCCATTGGAGCCGAGAGCCTCTGAGACCTGACGAATTGCGTATGGGAACTCTTCACGAGTTGGAAGAACTGGAAGCAGGGCGCGCTCAGCGAGTGCACCGTGACCAATTTCGCGGCGCTTTGGTGAACCAACGCGACCGGTCTCTCCAACTGAGTAAGGAGGGAAGTTGTAGTTGTGCATGTAACGCTTGTGGTTCTCAGGGCTCAAGGTGTCGAGCTGTTGCTCCATCTTAAGCATGTTGAGAGTAGTTACTCCAAGAATCTGGGTCTCTCCGCGTTCGAAGATTGCAGAACCGTGGACGCGAGGAATTACCTCGACCTCAGCGGTGATCGCACGGATATCGCGGACTCCGCGACCATCGATACGGATCTTGTCACGCAATACGCGTTGACGAACAGACTTCTTGGTGACAGAGCGAAGGGCGGCAGAAACTTCCTTCTCGCGACCTTCGAACTGTGCAGCGAGCTGCTCTTTAATTGCAGCGTTGATCTCATCGAGCTTGTTCTCACGATCTTGCTTTCCAGCAATGGTGAGAGCCTCTGCGATCTGGGTTGCTGCGGCAGCTTCAACTGCTGCATAAACATCATCTTGGTAGTCAAGGTAGACAGGGAATTCGCCGGTTGGCTTTGCAGCAACCTTTGCGAGTTCATTCTGTGCATCGCAGAGTGCACGGATAAATGGCTTTGCGGCCTCAAGTCCTTGACCAACAATCTCTTCGGTTGGAGCCTGAGCGCCAGCCTTAATGAGATCGAGTGTCTGAGTTGTTGCCTCTGCTTCAACCATGATGACTGCAATGTCATCACCAGCGATAGAACCGGCAACGACCATGTCGAAGACAGCCTTCTCAAGATCAGAGTGGTTAGGGAATGCAACCCATTGGCCCTCAATCAAAGCGACGCGAACGCCACCGATTGGACCAGAGAATGGTAGACCTGCGAGTTGAGTCGACATTGACGCTGCGTTGATAGCAAGAACGTCATACATATGATCAGGGTTCAGAGCCATCACTGTTACGACAACCTGAACCTCATTGCGCAGACCCTTGACGAATGCTGGGCGAAGTGGGCGGTCGATTAGGCGACAGGTGAGAATTGCATCTTCGGAAGGGCGACCTTCGCGACGGAAGAAAGATCCTGGGATCTTTCCCGCTGCGTACATACGCTCTTCAACATCCACTGTAAGTGGGAAGAAATCGAATTGATCCTTTGGCTGCTTGGAAGCAGTTGTTGCTGAGAGCAACATTGAATCATCATCTAGATAGACAACTGCAGTTCCTGCAGCTTGACGTGCAAGGCGTCCGGTTTCAAAACGGATCTCGCGCTTTCCATACTTGCCGTTATCAATTGTGGCAACGGCGAACTTAACATCTGGACCCTCCATGGGTCATCTCCATTTCTCAGCTCTCTCGCATTAGGAAATGGATCTTCGATCGAAGTTCACGGAGTTTGTCCCGTAAACCACTACCGAGGACCGATTTACTAACCAGAGAGCTGATTTCTAATTTTTAATTAATAAGTATTAATTAACGACGAATACCGAGCTTTTCGATAATCGCTCTGTAGCGTGTCACATCGGTCTTTGCAAGATATTGCAGCAGACGACGACGCTTACCAACCAACAACAAGAGGCCACGACGGTTGTGGTGGTCATTCTTATTAGTCTTGAGGTGTTCGGTAATCTCTTCGATACGGCGCGAGAGCAGGGCAATCTGTGCCTCTGGGCTTCCTGTGTCAGTGGCGGAAGCGCCGTACTTGGTGATGATTTCTAGCTTTTCTGCAGGCTGTAAGGCCATAGTGGCACTCCCTTGACTTTCACGAGGGCCTCGGTGTGAATCACGAAGGCGCGCTTTCTCGCTTGTGGGGCAAGGTTATCAGCGGGGCACCTGCAGGGTGAAATCGGGGTGGATGGAGGCGACTCACCCACATTTTCTAGCACCATCCGCGCTTAAGTGGTACAAAGGTATGACTAATAGTAGCATAAAAGTATGAAGATTAGCATGAGTCTGCCGGAGCAGGACCTCACCTTTCTAGATGCGTACGTTGAAGAGAGAGGTCTTCCCTCTCGATCGGCCGCCCTCCATAGGGCGATCAGATTGCTTCGAGCAACGCAATTGGGTTCCTCCTACGAAGCAGCCTGGGCAGAGTGGGCACAGGAGGAGGAAGTAGTCTGGAGCGCGACTACTCAGGACGGTCTGCAGTAATTGAGACGCGGTGAAATTTTCCTAGTCAACTTCGATCCCTCCGAAGGCTCCGAAGTTAAGAAGGAACGCCCAGCCATCATAGTGAGCAACGATGGCGCAAATAGTGCAGCGGAACGTAACGGCAAAGGGGTGATTACCGTAGTTCCGGTGACCTCCAACATCTCGCACGTCTATCCATTTCAAGTCTTACTCCCCGCTGATCAATCTGGCTTGGATCACGACTCAAAAGCACAAGCTGAACAAGTCCGCGCCGTTGCAGTTGGACGACTTGGAGCCCTGCTCGGTGAAGTTACGCACCCGCTCCTCGAAGAGATCGATGAAGCACTCCGCCTCCACCTTGCACTCTAATCTTCTATTCGAAAGCTAAACGAGGGAGGTTAGTCTCTTTGCCTCCAGGCAATCTTCTTTCATCTGGATCAGGAGTGGCTCCAGTCCATCGAATTTGAGGGTATCGCGCAGGCGGTAGCCAAACTCCAACTTCGCCTCTTGGTCATACAAATCTAATCCGCTCTCGTCGATGGCGTAAGCCTCCACCTGTCGGCCGCGCACTCCAGGGAATGTGGGGTTGGTTCCAATCGAAATAGCTGCCTGCCAACGGTGATCGCCGACCGTGAGCCACCCGGCGTAAACGCCGTCGGCTGGAATCGTGGCGTTATCGGCCAGACCAATATTTGCCGTGGGGTAACCAATAGTCCGTCCGCGCTTCTCGCCGTGCACAACAGGGCCACGCAGGTAGAAGGGGCGACTCAAGAGTTCGTTAGCTCTCTCGACATCTCCATCAACGATCAAAGTGCGAATGCGAGATGAGGATATTGCGCTCCCCCGATTCTCTTCGAGTTTGACGGCGCTAACTCCAAAACCCTGGGAGTGCTCGGCGAGGTACTCAACATTTCCAGCAGCTTTGTGACCAAAGGTGAAATTCGCTCCGACCGTTACGTGCGTAGCACCGAGCATTGCGACCAAGATCTCAGCAATGAATTCGTCGGGAGATTTACTCGCAAACTCGCGCGTGAATGGTAGGACCACTACGTCTGCAGCGCCGTGCTCTTTTAGCAGCGCAATGCGGTCCGCAAGATTTACCAAGGCGCTCGGTGTGCGTTCCGGAGCGAAGATCGAAGTTGGGTGTGGATCAAAAGTTAGAACAGTGACAGCTCCATGTTTGGCAGCTTCAGCCAATATTTCTTGGTGTCCGCGATGTACGCCGTCGAAGATCCCGATTGCCACTGAGGTCATGCCGTTATTCTTTCATGGAAACTAGGCTCGGCGTCGCGAGAAGTTTTTCGCCCAATATTTTGTTCTCTAGTAAGGCAACGAAGGTGTTCTCCGCGGTCACCGCGGCAACTGGACCTTCCGTTGCATTGGGAGCGATCGCTCGACCGAAGGAGATCTCGTTAAGCTCATCGAAGGCTAACTCACGTATCGGCAAGATTCGTGAGATTCCCGCAGCGGTCGAAATTGGCTCTGCGACCTCCCACGGTCTGCACTCCGCGATATCAAATGGCGAGACGAGACTCCGGCGCAAAGCCGTGAGGTGTCCCCCAACACCAAGTGCCGCGCCTAGATCGCGAGCTATTGAGCGGATATAAGTTCCTGCAGAGCAGAGCACTGTGACTTCTACGGTTATCGAGTCAGGGCTGCGCTGGATGGAATGGATATCTATCGACGAAATCGTGACCTGGCGAGAAGGGAGCTCAAACTCTTCGCCAGCTCGCACTCTGGAGTGTGCAGTTTTGCCATCAACTTTAATAGCGCTCACATTGCTGGGACGCTGCGAGATAGTCCCTACCATCCTCTGCAAGTTATTTTGAATCGCGATATCCGTAATACCGTTTAGATCTGCTTGAGATGCGACTGTAAGAATTTCACCCTCTACATCATCAGTAACAGTTGATTTTCCGAGCGAGATCGTCGCCTCGTAGCCCTTAGAACCATCGACAACGTATTGGAGAAGTCGCGTTGCGTTGCCGATGCCAAGAACTAGAACTCCAGTTGCCATTGGATCGAGCGTGCCTGCATGGCCAACCTTCTTAGTTCCAAACCGGCGCCTGATCTTTGCCACAACATCATGGCTCGTCATGCCGCTCGCCTTATCGACGAGCAAGAAACCATTCATCTAAAGCTGGGTTACTCAGAGACCTTGTAAGGGTCTGCATCTCCCACAGGCTTAGCGTGTTCGCGCAGTTTGGCGAGCTCGGCATCGGCGGCGCGCACTGATGACATCAGATCATTCATTGCGCTGGCAGATTCCTGCAACCCATCAGCGAAGAATTCGATGGTTGGAGTAATGCGCAGCCCGAGTGCACTTCCTACTTCACGACGAATGAGCCCCTTTGCAGAGGACAAAGCTGCGGCGGTACCTGATTGAGCATCTGCATCGCCGAGGACGGTGTAGAAAATCGAGGCTTGCTGCAAATCACCTGTAACACGCACATCGGTGATCGTGATGAAGCCGAGGCGAGGGTCTTTGACCTTCCCCTCCAGAGTCGTCGCGATCACCTCTTTAATGCGATCGGCTACCTTGAGTGCACGGTTAGATGCCATTGTTAAGCTCGCTTCTTCTCGCGAATCTCGAATACCTGGATTACATCGCCAACTTCGAGCTCCTTGTATGAACCGAGTCCGATACCGCACTCAAATCCATCCTTGACCTCTGTTGCATCATCCTTGAAGCGACGCAGTGATTCGATTGTCAGGTTCTGACCGAGAACCGCTCCATTGCGCAGTGTGCGCGCCTTGGCATTGCGGCGGATAACTCCATCGAGAACAAGGCAACCAGCAATATTTCCGACCTTGCTGGATTTGAAGATATCGCGTACCTCGGCGTTTCCGAGTACAACTTCTTCGTACTCGGGCTTGAGCAGACCCTTAAGGGATGCTTCGATCTCTTCGATCGCCTGGTAGATGACGGTGTAGAAGCGAACTTCAACGCCCTCTTGGTCGGCGAAGATCGCAGTCTGTGGCTCTGGCTTAACGTTGAAGCCGATGATGACTGCGGTGGAAGCCGATGCCAAAGTGACATCGTTCTTGGTGATTGCACCAACTCCACGGTGGATAACGCGAAGATCAACTTCACTTCCCACATCGAGTTGCAGAAGTGCATCTTCAAGAGCTTCAACAGAACCAGAAACGTCACCCTTGAGGATGAGGTTAAGAGTGCTGACCTTGGATTGCTCCATGAAGTCTTCAAGTGAGACCTTCTTGCGCGTCTTAGCCAGAAGAGCGTTACGCATTGCGAGCTGACGCTTCTCGGCGATCTGACGAGCGGTGCGATCATCTTCTGCGACGATAAATGAGTCACCAGCGCCAGGAACCGAAGTGAAACCAAGGACCTGAACTGGGCGAGAAGGACCTGCCTCAGAGACGGCATCGCCATTCTCATCGAGCATCGCACGGACGCGTCCATAAGCACCACCGGCGACGATGGCATCTCCAACGCGCAAAGTTCCGCGTTGTACGAGAACGGTTGCAACAGGTCCACGGCCCTTATCGAGGTTGGCTTCGATCGCAACTCCGCGAGCGACATCATCTGCCACGGCACGTAGATCGAGAGCAGCATCTGCAGTGAGCAGAACGCTATCGATCAGTTCATCGAGACCTTCACCAGACTTAGCAGAGACGTTGACGAATATTGTTGTTCCGCCGTACTCCTCAGCGATCAAGTTGTACTCGGTCAATTGTTGGCGGACCTTATCTGGGTTAGCGCCTTCTTTATCGACCTTGTTCACAGCGACGACGATTGGAACATCGGCCGCTTGCGCATGGTTGAGCGCTTCAATTGTCTGAGGCATCACACCATCATCGGCTGCGACAACCAGGATCGCGATATCAGTTACCTTCGCACCACGAGCACGCATAGCGGTGAACGCTTCGTGACCCGGAGTATCGATAAAGGTAATTGCGCGTTCTACGCCATCATGCATGCGGTGAATTTGGTAAGCACCAATGTGCTGCGTAATTCCACCAGCTTCAGATTTGATGACTTCGGTCTTACGAATCGCATCCAAGAGACGGGTCTTACCGTGATCGACGTGTCCCATAACAGTGACGATTGGCGAGCGCACGACGAGATCCTCATCAGCAATATCTTGCAGCTCTTGCTCCAGATTAATATCGAACTCTTCAAGGAGTTCGCGATCTTCATCTTCAGGGCTAACAACTTGAATGACAAAGCCAAGTTCGCCACCGAGAATCTTGAAGGTATCTTCATCAACGGATTGCGTGGCAGTCACCATCTCACCGAGGTGGAAGAGCGCTGATACGAGTGATGCTGGATCGCCATTAATCTTCTCAGCGAAATCCATCAGGCTCGCGCCGCGACGTAAACGAATTACAGTCTTGCCATCACCATGAGGAACAACTGCTCCACCAAGTGATGGTGCCGCCATATTGTCGAACTCTTCGCGTAGCGCCTTCTTACTCTTATGCGCCTTGCCCTTCTTACTGCCCTGCTTACCGAATGCACCAGCGGTGCCGCCACGTTGATGGCGACCGCCGCCCTTTCCACCAAAGTTGGAAGGACCGGTAGATGCTGGGGCTGCTGAAGGAGAGCGATATGGAGAACTTCCTGGGGCGCCTCCTGGACGAGGCGCACCTGCGCCTCCAGGACGCGGTGCACCGGGACCTGCTGGACGAGCAGCAAAACCTGGGCGAACAGCACCAGGACGATTGCCAGCCATTGGTGGACGCTCACCTGGACGAATTGGACGGTTAGCAGGAGGACGCGGAATTGCTCCTCCGACGGTTGAAGAGAATGGATTGTTACCTGCGCGAGGTGGGCGCGGGATTGCACCTGCAACTTGCGCAGGGTTTGGAGCTGCAAATGGATTATTGCCAGGACGCGGTGGCTTTGGAAGCGCAGCATCGCCTTGTGGAGTTTCAGTCTCTGCAGCAGCGGCCGGAGCTACTGGCGGCATTGGTACTACTAGAGGACGTGGAACTGCCGAAGCAGGGGCGGTCGATCCAGCTGAGATACCGAGTTGATTGCGGGTGCTCTCATCAAGTTGTGCGATGGCAGCATCAATCTCCGCCTGTGTTGGTTCAGGCTTCTTGGGAACCGCCTTCTTAGCGGCAGCCTTTTTAACCGGCGCACTCTCGGCCGGCTTCATATCTGGGAACTTCTCCATCAACTTTCGCACCACAGGTGCTTCTACAGTCGATGAAGCTGACTTAACGAACTCACCAACTTCTTGTAACTTGGTGAGGAGCTCTTTACTGTCGAGCCCTAACTCTTTTGCTAATTCGTAAACGCGGACCTTTGCCACAGTTGCCTTCCTGGTTCTCGGCCCCTGCGTCTATCGCGGGAGCCTAAATAAGTGCCTTACTCATGAGCGCGCGGTGCTCATGATTGTGTATGTGCCTTCATTTTTGCTCCTTGTTAATCATCAAACGGCCATTGAGAAAATTCTCTAAGGCAGAGGTGTTAAGTTCTTCACGAGACTTAAAAGCCCGAGTGAAAGACTTGCGCTGCGTTGCCAACTCGAAACATCTCGGGTGTAACCACGCTCCTCGACCATTTAGCAGTCCATCGGGATCGGGGGTTACCTGACCATTAAGTGCTACTAAGTGGAGGAGTCCTTTCGAACTCTCTCGGCTCCGACAGGCGATACAGCTGCGCATCGGGACCATTAGGGAGAACCTTACTCGCTAGGAGCGGTGAGGCGTAAATCCTCGTTCGCAAGCGAGAGGGCCTGCTCAGCTTCAGCCTGTGCGGCGGCTTCTGCAGCGGCCTGTGCCTTGGCGATATCGCTCGGCTTGAGTAGTCGCTCGACAGGGTTATCTGGATGGATATCCATACGCCACCCGGTGAGTTTGACCGCCAGGCGGACATTTTGACCATCTTTTCCGATGGCCAACGAGAGTTGGAAATCCGGGACGATGACCTTCGCGGACTTAGCCTCAAGATCAACGATCTCAACGCTGGTGACCCGCGCCGGAGCGAGGGCGCTGGCAACATAGAGCGCAGGGTCCTCAGAGAAATCCACGATATCGATCTTCTCACCGTGCAATTCATCGGTGACCGCCTTCGAGCGTGCTCCCATAGGTCCAATCAAGGCACCCTTGGGGCTTACCCCTGCCCGATTAGATCGAACAGAAACTTTGGAGCGCTGACCAGGCTCTCTGGAAACACCGATGATCTCAACGACACGATCTTTGAGTTCTGGAACTTCAAGAGTGAAGAGCATCTTTACAAACATCGGGTGGGTACGCGAGAGCGTGACCTCCGGACCCTTCTCCCCCTGGCGAACATCGACGACATAGGCCTTGATTCGATCGCCGTGTTTGAAATGTTCTGTCGGGACCTGCTCATTGAGCGGAACCTTGCCCTCAACACGTCCTAGATCAACATAAATAATATTTGCATCGCGTCCCTGCTGAACGACTCCCGAAATAATGTCACCGACGCTACCCGTGAACTCTGCGACGATACCTGCATCATTCATCGCTCGCATTTTTTCTTTCAAGACTTTGCGGACTAAGGACTTGATCTTGGATTCGAATCCTTCGGGCATATCGGTGATGGTGCCTGTGTAAATCCCTTCCGCATCAAATTGCGGAACGTGAATCAGTATCTCGCCAGTTTGGCGGTTGAGCACGGCACGTCCTTGGGGCTTAGCCTCAGGCAACTCTCCGTAACCTTCTGTAACAGTCTGTTCGATCGAGTTAATTAGTTTTTCGAGTGGGATGCCCTTTTCAACGGTCATCGCCAACAGTGCATCTACATCAACGCTCATCGCTACTCGCCCTTCTTGAGGGACTTAAATTCAATCTCAACCTGTGCCCGGTTGATATCTGACAATGCAATGACTTCGCCATCGATCGAGACTGTTTGCTCTACCTGTTCGCCGATGCGCCCCTTCTTTATCGACCCATCGGTGAGTGTCACCGTAACAAGGCGATCTTGGTTCTTACGCCAGTGGCGCGGAAGGGTAAGAGGGCGGTCAATACCGGGTGTGCTCACTTCGAGAGTAAATGGCGCATCGCCGAGCTCAACAAGGCTTTCGAGAATTTCGGAGATCTCTTTTGTAACGGAGGTAACCTGATCAAGATTGAGCGGAGTATCTCCATCAATAACAACGGTGAGAATTCGAGGTGAAGCGTTATCAAGTGTGACTTCTTCTAAATAGATGCCAGATGCCTCAATAATCGGGGCAATACTCGAGGTAATTGCTGCAATAACACTCATTACTGGCTCTCTTTCCGCTATTTAGTTATAGACCCAACTATAACTCAACTTAGCAATGAGAGCCGCCACCACAATCAAGAAGATACGACGCACGAGCGGAGAGCCGCCTCTAATCGCTAGACGGGAGCCGATCAGAGCCCCAGCTACGTTGGCGAAGGCAAGCGCCAACCCTAAGCGCCACCAGATATGCCCCGTTAATTGGAAGGTAAGGATCGCACCAAAATTTGTAGAGATATTGACTAACTTCGCGGTTGCACTTGCCTTGAGGAATTCATAGCCGACCACAATCACAAGAAGAAATACGAGGAAAGTTCCAGTTCCTGGTCCAAAGAGTCCATCGTAGAAACCGATCAATAAACCGCAACCTGCGACAATCCAAAGCCGCGTGCGATGCGTGTAACGCAATCGCTCATTAAGGCCCAACTCAGGCTTGCGCCAGGTGTAAATCCCCACCAGAACTAAGAGAATAAGAATTAAGGGGTGAAAGACCGCGGTTGGGAAGTGTGCCGCAAGGCGCGCTCCACCAATTGAACCGACGAGTGCAGGAAGAGCCATCGTGAGTGTCAATCGCAGATCTGGTCGCACCTTCTTAAAGTAAGAAGCGGCTGCAGTCGATGTTCCAAAGATAGATGGAATTTTATTGGTACCAAGAATAAGTGGAATCGGTTTGTTGGAGATGCCAATCAGGAGGGCAGGGAGTTGAACGAGACCGCCTCCACCTGCCACGGCATCGACAAAACCCGCGAAGCCTGCAGCGAGCGCTAAGAAGAGAAAATTGGCAACCGACATCGGTTAATTAATTGCGCTCAAAATTTCCGAGAGAGCGCTATCAACTGCGAATTCCTCTTTGCTTCCTGTGGCCCGCACGCGGAATTCAATCTTTCCTTCAGCCAGCGACTTACCGACGATCACGATGTAGGGCACACCGATGAGCTCAGCATCTTTGAATTTCACACCTGCACTGGAATCGCGACGATCATCAAAGAGGACTGTGAGGCCACTTGCCTCGAGCTCCTTCGCAAGTGATTCCGCATAATCAAAGATCGAATCGTCCTTGCCAGCGGCAACGAGATGGATATCTGCAGGGGCAATTTCACGGGGCCAGTTCAAGCCGATCTCGTCATAGCTCTGCTCCGCGATGGCAGCTACTGCCCGCGATACGCCGATTCCATAAGAGCCCATGGTGACAACCTGCGCCTTGCCATTCTGATCCAGAACGGTGAGACCCAACGCTTGGGCATATTTGCGTCCGAGTTGGAAGATATGCCCGATCTCAATCGCGCGATCAATAACGACGGGGGTATCGCAATTTGGGCAAGGATCTCCGGCCTTTACTTCGGCCGCCTCTACGAACGCGGCAACAGTGAAGTCACGACCATGAGTAACAAAGCGCGCATGCTTATCTCGCTCATTCGCACCAGTGATCCAGTGCGAGCCAATGACGATGCGAGGATCGGCGTAGACCGTGATTCCTAGCGCAGCAGCATCTTGTGGACCGACATAACCTTTGACGAGGCCAGGGAATTTTGCAAAATCTTCATCCTCAAAGAGTCGGAGATCTTGCACGCCCGCGAGATTTGCACCGACACGCTTCAGATCAACTTCGCGATCTCCTGGTACAAGTACAGAGATCGCCTTGCCATCTGCCATCAACAGAACATTCTTCAAGGTATCGCCACCGGTGATGCTCTCGCCAAACTTGGAGTTCACCAGTTCCACGAGAGTGTCAATGGTGGGAGTGTTCGGTGAGTCAAAGACTTCATAGGCTGGAGGAACTTCGCCCGCGTATGCAGCGACCTTGGTAACCATTGCCTCTACATTTGCTGCAAAGCCACACTTCTCACAGAGAACATAGGTGTCCTCACCCGTTGGGCAAGGAGCTAGAAACTCCTCAGACTTTGATCCGCCCATCGCACCTGACATCGCAGAAACGATATTGAACTTGAGTCCAAGGCGATTGAAGGTCTTGATATAGGCCTCGCGATGGCGTTGATACGAGGCTTCTAGACCAGCATCATCAATATCGAATGAATAAGAATCCTTCATGACAAATTCGCGACCGCGAATGATTCCGCTGCGTGGACGTGGCTCATCGCGGAACTTTGTCTGAATTTGATAGATCGACAATGGAAGATCTTTGTACGAGGAGAACTCGCCCTTCACCATCAAGGTAAACATCTCCTCGTGGGTAGGTCCTAGGAGGTAGTCATTGCCCTTGCGATCTTTAAGGCGGAAGAGATCAGGGCCATATTCGTGCCAGCGATTGGTCTCTTCGTAAGGTTCACGTGGAAGTAGCGATGGGAAGTGGACCTCTTGGAATCCTGCGGCATCCATCTCTTCACGAATGACCTTCTCGACATTGCGGTAGGTGCGATAGCCGAGCGGCAACCATGAGTAGATTCCAGCGGCGACGCGACGCACATAGCCAGCACGCACCAAAAGGCGGTGGCTCGCGACTTCGGCATCGGCAGGATCTTCGCGGAGCGTACGTAACAAGAGGGTCGACATTCGCAACATGCGAGAACCCTATCTAAAGCAGAAAGTCTTAGAGACCGTTCACTGTTGGTGTGCCTGATGCAACGCCTGCTGCAGCCATTTCGTCGGCTAAGCGATTGGCTTCGAAGATCAGAGTTTCAACAATCTCAGACTCAGGAACGGTCTTGATGACCTCTCCCTTTACGAAGATCTGTCCCTTACCGTTGCCAGAGGCGACTCCGAGATCTGCTTCGCGCGCTTCTCCGGGACCATTAACAACGCAACCCATTACAGCTACACGGAGCGGAACTGTCATGCCCTGTAATCCAGCTTGTACCTTCTCGGCCAGTGAATAAACATCCACTTGGGCGCGGCCACATGATGGGCAGGAGACGATCTCTAACTTACGTTGGCGTAAGTTGAGTGACTCGAGGATAGAGATACCTACCTTGACCTCTTCAACTGGTGGGGCCGAGAGCGATACGCGGATGGTGTCACCGATTCCTTCAGCGAGCAGAATCGCGAAGGCGGTTGCAGATTTGATGGTGCCTTGGAAGATCGGACCGGCCTCAGTTACGCCGAGATGCAATGGATAGTCGCACTGCGCAGCCAGGAGGCGGTAGGCCTTCACCATGGTCACTGGGTCGTGGTGCTTTACAGAGATCTTGATATCAGAGAAGCCGTGCTCTTCGAAGAGCGATGCCTCCCAGAGGGCAGATTCAGCGAGCGCCTCTGGAGTTGCCTTGCCGTACTTGGCGAGCAGGCGTGGGTCGAGCGAACCAGCGTTTACGCCGATACGGATAGGAATTCCAGCATCCCCCGCGGCCTTGGCGACCTCTTTTACCTTGTCATCGAATTGCTTGATATTGCCCGGGTTTACCCGGACTGCAGCACAGCCAGCGTCGATAGCGGCAAAGATGTACTTAGGTTGGAAGTGGATATCTGCGATAACCGGAATCTGAGACTTCTTGGCGATTGCCTTAAGGGCGTCGGCATCATCCTGGCTTGGGACGGCCACTCGGACGATCTGGCATCCCGAAGCGGTGAGTTCAGCGATCTGCTGCAGGGTGGCATTTACATCTGAGGTGAGCGTGGTGCACATCGATTGCACGCTTACAGGGGCATCGCCTCCGACCAAGACGCTGCCTACCTTGAGCTGCTTGCTCTTACGTCGGGGGGCGAGGACGGGAGGGGGCGCTGCAGGAATTCCGAGATCAACCATGGCTTTATTCTGCCTCAAATCAGAGATTGAAGTGGACTGGATTGAAGATATCGGCCGCCAGGAGCATCAGCGATAGCCCAACCAGAAAGATAAAGACGACCGCCGTGACCGGGGTCAACTTCTCGAGATCGATCGGGTCTGGAACCGGTCGACCGGCGCGACGGGCGCGCCACCTGCGGTAACCATCGGCAACTGCGATCGCCATATGCCCACCGTCGAGGGGCAGGAGTGGGAGCAGGTTGAAGATCCCCACAAAGATATTGAGGCTGGCGATAATCAAGAGGAAGGTCTCGAGCTTATCTCCGAAGGTGAGGCTCTGATCACTCGCCGTTGCAGCAGAGGCCTGCGCCACTCCTACTACGCCGACCAATCCACTTGCATCCCGCTTCTGTCCTAAGAAAGTCTGGCGGAAGAGTGCAGGAACTTTTCCGGGCAGGCTTACAAGGGATTTAATGCTGGTAGTAAAGAAGTTAGAGCTCAAACTCCAGGTGTCGTGCAGTGAAGTAGCGATCCCCTCGCGTTGCAGGCCGATCTTGCTCATAATTCCGAGCATCCCGTAGCTCTTTCCGCTGACGGTGACGGTGGCAGGGGTAGCAATGAGCGTGAGTGTTTGACCGGCACGATTGATCACAAGGGTAAGAGGCTTACCAGCAGAACTTCGGATTACAAGAACATCCTTGCTCCAGTCAGTTGCCTTCTTACCGTTGACCGAGATGATGCGATCCCCCGCTTTGAGTCCTGCGCTTAGCGCTGGAGAGGGAACCGCGCTCTTGGCGCAAGTATTTGATGTGGTGCTCAAATTTATACAAGGAAGAACTTGATTGATCACAGGCAAGGTCGTCGAAGTGCCGATTCCAAAGAAGATGGTGAAAATTAATAGAAAACCAATGATGAAGTGGCTTACGGAACCCGCCCCCAGTACGACAAGGCGACGCGGGGTCGAAGCGCGCACAAAAGAGCGTTCGGTATCTTCGGGATCTAACTCTTCGTGAATCGACATTCCGACGATGCGGCAATACCCGCCAGCGGGAATTGCCTTCACTCCAAATTCGGTCTCGCCCCGAGTAAATGACCAGATCTTGTAACCAAAACCTAAGAAGAACTCGGTGACCTTCATGCCAAATTTCTTAGCGAAGAAGAAATGACCAAACTCGTGGATCATCACTGAAATCAAGAGTGCGACGACGAAGGCGAGCACTCCAAGGGCTTGCAACATTATTTACTCTCCACAACCAATGACTGGGCAACTTGACGAGCATCCTGCTCTATCGCGCTGACATCTGAGATATCTCTGACCTGTGAATCTCCTAGGGAATCCAAGCGAGTTGCAGTTGCGGCTACAACCTCCACAATCGCGGTGAAATCTAACTCGCCACGCATAAATGCGCCGACTGCAACTTCATTGGCGGCGTTAAAGACTGCGGGAAGCCCACCGCCACGAGAACCGCAATGGCGGGCTAAATCAATAGCTGGAAAGCGCTGGGGATCAATGGGTGCGAAGTTCCAGGTGTGAGGTGTACTCCAGTCAACTGCCGCAGTCGCGTGAGGCGTTCGATGGGGGGCACCCAACGCATAAGCAATTGGCCCCTTCATATTTGGTGGGCTGAGCTGTGCGATCGTCGCTCCATCCACGAACTCCACCATGGAGTGAATTACGGATTGCGGATGAATAACTGCATCAATTTTCTCGTAGGGCAGATCGAAGAGGTAATGCGCTTCAATAATCTCGAGGCCTTTATTGACGAGAGTTGCAGAATTTATCGTTACTACTGGACCCATAGACCACGTTGGATGTGCCAAGGCCTCTGCCAAAGTCACACTCGTGAGATCACTGCGATCCCTAAATGCTCCCCCGCTTGCAGTAAGAATCGCGCGCTTCACTTCGCTACGAGTACCCGACATAAAGCACTGATAGAGCGCGCTATGTTCGGAGTCGACGGGGATGATGCGATCTAATCCGAATGCGGTGACCAGATCCCCACCAGCGACGAGTGACTCCTTATTGGCCAACGCAACTAAATTTCCGGCGGCTAAAGCTGCAAGAGTTGGACCAAGTCCAATCGAACCAGTTATCCCATTGAGCACGACATCACAGGTAATCGCAGCAATTTCAGATGATGCGAGTGCTCCATCAATAACGTGAATATCTCCAGCAAGAGCTCGAGCTTTTTCGCCATTAGAACTTACACCGATTATCTGCACATCAAAGGCGCGCGCCTGAGCTATCAACTCAGGGATATTTCCTCCGCCCGCTGAGAGCGCAACTACTTTAAATTTATCGGGATTTGCGGCGACTACCTCGAGAGCTTGCACGCCGATAGATCCCGTGGATCCCAGGATGACAATCTCGCGCATACCTTTTACTTCTCTTACTCAGATGCCGTGCTGTTGAGTTCTGCTGCCGCAAGTTGGCCGCATGCGCCGTCGATCTCGCGACCGCGCGTATCGCGAACGGTCACTGGTACTCCGTAACTTTCGAGAATCGATACAAAAGTCGCCTCATCTGCTGGGCGCGACGCGGTCCACTTCGAACCAGGAGTTGGATTAAGTGGAATGAGATTGACGTGGGCATTGCGATTTTTGAGCAGACGGCCGAGTAAATCAGAGCGCCAAGCCTGATCATTGATGTCGCGAATTAAGGCATATTCGATGGAGTAACGGCGCCCGGTCTTGTTCGCATAGGCATCAGCGGCGGCGAGAACTTCCTTCACTTTCCAGCGAGAGTTAATAGGAACTAGTGAGTCACGCAGCTCGTCATCTGGGGTGTGTAGTGATACAGCCAAGGTCACAGGGATATCTTCCTGCATCAATTTTTCAATTCCATTTACTAACCCCACGGTCGAAACCGTTACCGATCGCGCACCTATTCCCAAACCATCTGGTTGTGGGGCGGTGATGTTACGAACTGTTCTGATAACCGCGTTGTAGTTAGCGAGAGGCTCACCCATTCCCATAAAGACCACATTAGAGAGTCGAGTTGGGCCACCCGGTAATTCACCAGCCGCACAGGCACGCGCCGCTGCGACGACCTGAGCGGTGATCTCTCCGGCGGTGAGGTTGCGAGTTAGACCAGCTTGTCCTGTTGCGCAAAATGGACAGTTCATTCCACATCCGGCTTGAGACGAGATGCAGACAGTGGTGCGATCGCTGTAACGCATCAGAACGCTCTCAACCAAAACGCCATCGTGCAGTCGCCATAAATCTTTGCGAGTCGTCCCGCCATCGCATTCAATGGAACGTACCAAGGTAATCAATTTTGGCGTGAACTTTTCAGCCATCAAGGTGCGCATCTCTTTCGGGATATCGCTCCACGATTCGGTATCGTCATTGTGGTGCGTAAAGAAATGTGTGGCGACCTGGTTGGCACGGAAAGCAGGAATTCCGAGTTCAACCGCGAGGGCTTTACGACCGGCAGGATCTAGATCGGCAAAATGGCGCGGAGGCTTAACGCGCTGCTTTGGTTCATCAAAGACCAATTTTAAAGAGTTATCTTCGCTCATATCCGCCGCCTTATAACTTGAAGTGTTGAATGAGTTCGAAGACGAACCAGACAGATGGTGCTGTGAAGAGAAGTGAATCTACTCGATCGAGAATTCCACCGTGTCCCGGCAGGATCGTTCCCATATCTTTTATATGGAGATCGCGCTTAACAGCAGATTCGATGAGGTCGCCACAGGTTGCCGTGACTACTCCCAGCGCGCCTACGAGCGCTCCCAACCACCAGTAGTCATCAAGGACATAGACAAAGACAAAGCCCGCCGCAACAGTTGTCGCCACTATCGCACCCGACAGACCCTCCCAAGTCTTCTTAGGGCTGATATGCGGAGCCATTGGGTGTTTGCCGAAGAGAACTCCCGAGAAATACGCAAACGTATCGTTGAAGCTCACGAGAACCACCAAGGTGAAGACCTTTGGGATCGGACTGTGTGCGTGAGCCAGCAAGAGCACGAAGCCCGCTAAGAACGGGATATAGAAGATGGCAAATACTGCGGCAGTGGAGCGCTTCACAAAATCTTTTGGTGAAACTAAGAGCAAGTAGACCATCACATTAGGGATGACAATTGCGAGCGAGACGGCGAGACCTTCGATCTTTCCGTACCAAGTAGCGCCAAGAATTCCAGTTGCCGCGATGTAAAGAGGTAGTTCAGAGATCTCGATGCCACCCAATTTGTAAGCGCGCAACATCTCTCGCATAGCCAGCAGAATCGCGATCCAGACAATTACAGCAAAGATAATGGGTGTAATTTTTAAAGCACCAAATACGACTCCTAGAATTCCGAGCGAGACCGCAATCGATGGGAGGAGATCTCTTCCCGCGCGCTTATTGATTGCCTCGTTTATCGAATGTAAGTCATCCATAGGTGAGTAAACCCCAGAGGTGTAGTTACACCTCGAGGAGTTCGGACTCCTTATGCTTTAACAGCTCGTCGATCTTGGCTACGTGATCGGTCGTTACCTTCTCAAGTTCCTTTTCGGAGCGGGAGAGATCGTCTTTTCCGATCTCACCATCCTTTTCTAACTTCTCCATCGTCTCTTTCGCGGCGCGACGGATATTTCGGATTGAGACGCGCGACTCTTCAGCCTTTACGCGAGCGACCTTAATAAAATCTTTACGGCGCTCCTCAGTGAGTTGAGGGAAGTTAACGCGTATAACGGCGCCATCGTTAGCAGGATTTACACCGAGATCTGAATCGCGGATCGCCTTCTCGATCGAGGCCATAGCGCCCTTATCAAAGGGAGAGATGATCGCCATTCGCGCCTCAGGAACTTGAAATGTAGCCAACTGGGCGAGCGGGGTGTAAGTCCCGTAGTAATCAACCATGATCTTCTGAA
>Ga0208260_1000214_pt1 | contig 23340 bp, 40 predicted proteins | sample CryBogCBH18Aug09_FD_184619 | JGI IMG/M metagenome (GOLD analysis project Ga0208260, IMG submission 184619) | Freshwater microbial communities from Crystal Bog, Wisconsin, USA - CBH18Aug09 (SPAdes) | ecosystem: Environmental > Aquatic > Freshwater > Lake | place: Crystal Bog, Wisconsin, USA...
ACTAGTTACAGTGCTGTGTTCCATAGCGGGCACTGAAAAACCAGCCATATCAGCGTTATAATAGCGGCGAGCGAAAAGCAGCGCCTCCACGGTATCAGTGCCCATAAAGTTGACAAGGTGCGCGGCTCCCCCGATTCCAGCAGATTCGAGGCTACTGACGCCGCGAGCGCCAAAGTCATGAAGCTTAAAATCAATAGTGCTCGGATCACCAGTCTTCTCCAGATATTCAAGAATCAACTTCTTGTTTTCATAGCTGTTGGTAGCAACAGTAGTCGGATACCAAATTGCACGAAGCAGAGCAGTTTCAAGGAAGCTGGTCAGCCAGTAGCAGTTGGGATCGGTGTTCTCAATCGTAGCGAGAACATTCTTGACGGGAACGATAGTACCCTCAGGCACTGCACGAATACGCACAGGGAGATAACCGTCATGTTCACGCAGAATGTATTCCCAACCTTCACGATTGAAAGGTTCACCGTGTGCAAGGATAATAGCTTCGGCTTCGTCAATCATTTCTTGCGTGATCGGAGCACAAAGATATTCCTTGATGAATGCCTGCAAGCCGAAGAACACTGTCTCGTCATAAATGCCACCACGACTTTCAATGTAGCTGTAAATGCCAGTCGTGTTAGGCGGGTATTGTAGGTACATCGAGTACTTGTATGAATCTGCGTTCAAGCAAATGTTGTGTCGTGTCATAATAAAACTCCTTTATTAATATAGTGCGTTAGCGTCTATCGCCTTTGCGTTGCTAGTATAACAAATCCGTAGTGATCTGTCAACTTTTATGTTTGCAATTATCAAAATGCCACCTCGGCATAACCATCATTGCTCCTACTTTGCCACAATGTGGACAAGTAACCGGTTTTGTTTTTTCTTCCCGTAACTGCTGTTTTCTTTCATCAGTTAACGGAGTTGTATTCTTTTTCTTCCCAGTAAGTCTGGCACTTTGGGCAAGTTTTCGCTCATCTGTCCAAGCATAGTTTCCGTTTTCTTTTCTAGTTTGGTTACGTTTAGCGATATATTCTTCCGGAATAGTTTTTCCTGCCCAAGTACCTACTTTTCCTTTATTACTCTGTCCAATCTTTTCTTTTGTCTCGTCACTTAACCAAGGACCGTTTTGTTTTCTACTTTCTGTTCTCGCTTTGATGTGTTCTGCACTTTGCTTTTTTCCTTTAGCTGCAAGAGACTTTTTCATTTTAGCAACTTCGTCAGTAGATACTCTGTGTGCGTGTGCAATTCTTAACTGTTCATAAACCCGACCTGTTACACGATACCTCTGCATAGTTAGGTTAGAACACGCCATTTTATATACTGCGTGTACCATTCCTGAATTAGGATATATCTTAGCCAATATACGATGTGCAATAAAATGTTCTCTTGCAGTAAATGCTACTAAGTTATTCGGTTCATCAGTTCCTCCAAAACTTCTGGGAACTATATGGTGTACCTCTTTATACCCTTGCGGAATTCCTTTACTTCTTCTAGTTTCTATCAAAGACTTATATAATTTTGCGTAATCCATAAATACCTCATACTGATTAATATGACAGTATTTATACAGTGTTTACATTTTAATTCGTTCTTTAGTGGTGAGCCAGAACACGAGTTGATCGACTTCTTCGTCATTCAGGTACCATTCTTTGTCGCCATTTGCATATTCAACAGCAGGTCCATCTTCGCGATGACGTTTATCATTCAGGTACCAATACTTGTCGCCATCTGCATATTCAACAGCAGGTCCATCTTCGCGATGGAGCAGTCCATTCAGGTACCATTCTTTGCTGCGATTTGCACGTTCAGTCATTTCAGGTTGCATCACGCAATCCCCGTTAAAATATTCTTCAAATGTTCTTGGTCAGCCCACTTTTTCTCCTGATCAATCCTGATCTTGAGGTAATTTCTAATAGTGTCACGTTCTGCCCAAATAAAATCTTCATATCGTCGCAGATACTTAGAGCATCCATCACAACCATACACAAATGTTTGGCCGATGAAATCAAAATGCCCTACACTATCACATCCATGATGATGTTTAACTGGGAAGGCCCCTTCTACTGTTTCTTCCGGAATAAGAGCATCTTCATCATATTCATGTGCATATCGTGAATCAACTGCATAATGCTGTACACCGCACTGACATTCTACATAAACGCCTCCGTATGCACGTTCTTGTGCATCCCAGAACATTTCGCTCACAGTATTGTCAGAAGGCAGTGTGTATTGCATTATTTGATTCCTAAAGTCAAATTCAGTGCCCGCGTATGCAATTCGGCAATCTGTTCAATTGCATCACTACCAGCCAGCGCCTTAAATGCAGCAGCATGGAACTGTTCTTCTGGCAGTGCAATATCAAGAAAATATTTGATATCAGCAGATGTGCCTTTGTGCTCTGCAATAATATGGAATCGATCAGCTGCTAGCTTTTCACCGTGATACAGGATAGCGGCAGCAGACTTAATGTCTTCGAGCGCAGTGTACATAGTATCCCAATAGATAGACGGAGTGTCTACATCTTGCAGAGTACCAAGTCCACGCTCGGCCAGCAATTCTTCAAGAATAAAAGCGTGTTTCTTTTCATCACGTCCGGTGTCGGAAAAAATTCGTCCTGCAAGGTTATCGCGGCGCCCATCATTGAACCGCAGATTAAAAGACAGGTTATCATGATAGCCGCCGATTTCAGTGCCGTGCAGTTTGATCAGCCAGCGGTTCATTGCCGCTTCATCTGCAAGTAAACGTTCCCACCAAGCTAGTGTGCGATCACTAAGTTCCATTATGCAAACTCCACAAGAGTAACAGTGCAGCCTTTGGCAGCAACGCGAACAGCAAAATCTTCAAGCATGGAAATAATGCGGTCAGCATTGCCACCTGCAAGACCCATTCCGATATAGGGAAATCCTAGACGAACACCGTCGCTGACTAAATCCTCAATCTTCTTCAAGATAACATAGAATGCTTCATATTCAAAATGATCAACAGTACGCGGCATAAAATTAACCTGCGTATAAGCATTAATAATGATGAATTGCTTGTCAGTGCCTGCGTAACTAAAATTCCCTAATCGAGCAACGGGCCTGGGCCACATTTTTGCAGCTTCAGTATCGGCATCATAGGCGATAGGATAGCGTTCACGAATCTCTCGAGCAATACCCGAGCCCATGGTATTATGACAGTTGCAGCCGTGGACAATGATATCAAATTCGCCCGCTTCCGCCATATCAATTAAGTTTCCTTTACTACGCTTCAGCATCGCGGATCTCCTTATCCCACTTAGTAAACGTAGTATACTTTTCTCCTGCCTGGCGAGCAATATCTACTTTCTCCGTTATGCTGAAATTTTTATCAACAAAGAAATTCATTGCTGCTTGAACGTCGCCGATTTCTTCAACGAATTTTTTACGAAGGTCGCCTGTCCAATGATTAGTGTCACCTTCTGAACCGATTAATTTGCCGCAAACTTCGCCCAGCTCATTGAGTTCTTCGATCAGCTTCGAAAGTCCGTTCCAATCGTCAGAACCGATGCAGTAGGGTTTAGTCATTTTCGATATACCTTTTGATAACAGCAAGACGCTCAAGCATCTTGTCTGCATTGCGTGGGCCCATGACATTCTTCAATGCATCGGCCATGATCTCTAGACGATCAATCACATCATCAACTTCTTCACGTGTAGGCTTAGTCATCATGTTCTCCTACGGTATCTACAATGTGAATAAGATGCGGAGCGGTAGAAGCCGATAATGCTCGATTATATTGTGCAGTAATTGCTTCAAGGTCGTTTGAAGTCTGACGCACATTGTAATCTGTCTTAGTTTCGTCGGTCCAACGACGCAGTTCATAGCGCATATTATTAACCCTTCATTTTCTTCATTGCATCGTAAATCTGCGGATGCACTGTAAGTTCATCTTTGCTATAGCAGCGCAGATAATGTTCCCGCCAATTGTAAGAAGGTTCACTTTCACCCGGGACATAAAAGTCTGCGGGTGCTCGTCGCATCTGGCGGGCAAGTTCTACAACCCAATCATCGCGGTCGATACGCTTAAGATGGCAATAAGCGTTACTAACACCAACCCAACCCTCGCGAACCAGTTCGCCAGCATAGAGGAAAACTTCTGTATCATCTAGTGTCTGGCGTGTAGGACCGTAAGTAATGTGCTGCGTAGTAATCTTAGTCTTGCGTGAAAATACCGGCATTGTTATTCCTCCATCCAGCTAAAAGTGGCGCCGCCGATATCCGCTGTACATTTGGTAATCCAAATGCCATCATCGAATACTAAATCACCAGCGACACTGTCATAGGCATACATCACCTTAACTGTACCATCTGGCTGTTTGCGTGGCAACGATCCACGGCATTTACCTTTATTGCGAGAACACACATTCATTTTTTCTCGCTTGATTTTTATATCCTTAAAGCGATCTAAAAATGCAGGACGTTCAGTAAAACCAAAGAACATATTACCAACTCCTAATAATTGCTTTATGTCCACAGTTCGGGCAGTCAACCCATTCTATACCGCTGGGTCCGCCGCCATAGTCAGTGCCATGGTATTCCCGAACTTCACTAAGCGTATATTCTAGCACACTAGCACAGCTTTTGCAAGTAATACGCTTGACTGCGGTCTCGTCTCTGCCTACAACTTTAACCATTACTTGCTCCACGACTTCCATTCTAGGGGACAAATATTCTGCACTGGACATTTATCGCAGTACCATTCTTCGTTGTCCGCTTCGGCAGTAAGAACACAACCCCATGGTTCTGCGGGTTGTGGTTTCTTCTTATCCCAACCAGTAAATGTAGGCCATTCATCAGCAATCTTGGTACACATCTTCTGTAGTTTATCTACAGACGGAAGAGCCTTCATCTTGGCACGAAGCTGACGAATTTCTTCCATTTCTTCTTCATTAAGAATATATTGCACGATTACAATCCTTTCTTACGCTGATCGATATAATATCGGTAACCACATTCACTTATCCGTCCGCTTTTAGCTTCTAGAATGAAATCATATTTCACAATGTAATGGTGGTGCCGACGATTCAAGGAAAACATAGCATCCAAGTCTTGCACATTGTTCATGACAAAATTTGCACATGCCATATATTCCTTTCGGTAACGGATCATGTAATACATTTCCTTTACTGTTGCCAGAAAAAATATCCACAACAGAAAAAGAACTGCAACAAGGGCAAAAAATTTAACCATGATCAAAGCCCTCTTATTCATCAATCGTTGCGACTGTGGTGATAAAAGTGCAGTCGGGATAATCTGTCATTCGGTTTTGCATGATAACAGCATCAGCTTGGTTTTCAGTAGAGTATACCCCAATGATACCGGCAAAAGTACCATCTGAGTAAAAATAACTAACAACAAAAACTTCCATGATCAAAGTCCCAGAAAATAACTGATGATGAAAAAATGGTCATCAAAGAAATCTTCTTCACGAAGTTCACTGATCGGCACCCACTTTGCCTTTTCAGCATCATCGGACCCTTTTACACGAGGCAGCGTAATATCGTCAGGCAGCTTGAAGTGATATGCCTTAGTTATGACGCGACCAAGCGTAGAACGATAAGGATCATCAAAAGTCTCGTGATCACGGATGCTACCACGCAGCACAGCTTCGGGAACTTTGATCTTGGTTTCTTCACGCAGTTCACGAATAGCACCATCAAGCTGCTTTTCGTATTCGTTCAGATGACCACCGGGCAGTGCCCACAGACCTTTGCCAGGTTCTGCCTTACGCTTCACGAGAAGAATGTGACCACTCTGCTCAACCACAGCGTCAACAGTGGCGTGCTTCACAGGATAGGGAGAAACTTCCCACTGCTTCTTGTAGCTGCGGACGAATTTGAGTTCGTCTTGCAGTTGATTATAGGTCTCTGTTTCCCTAAAATCTCCCAAAAAGTCTGCTACGGTTCCCGGAACGTCCCGATATGCGGCATAGCGATCATCTAAAAACGCTTCACGAACAGTAGTAGCGTGAACATCGTTTTCAATCTCAACATTCACCGACTTCCACTGCGGAAACAGCTTGAGATAGTAGCTAGTACCATCCTTGCTGGCACCAATCAGTCCAACCTTTGCATCATTGTAGCCAGATGCTATGAACCCGCTAGGATTCATTACGTCAAGCGTAGTGTCCTTGACAATCTCCTGAACCTGCTTGACCCAAGCAGCATCGTTGTAGGTCTTGTCATAGAGAGGACGAATAATCAGACGGCGTTCGGTCTGTCCTTCGGGATCAATAACGTCCCAATCATTTTCATAACAGCCCGTAATCATATCACGGCGTTCATCAAAGGTGAACGGATTGCGGATCGTGCGGGCCTTACCTGCCGAACCTACGAGAATCAGTACATTTTTGGATTTTTCTAGCGCGATATCAATGACGCGCTTGTGTTCATTGTGAAAGGGCTGAAACCGGCCCACAAAGACCAATAGGTCAAATTCTTTTTCCATTGCTACAAACTCCTTGTTAGCATTTTTAATAGCAAGTCTATCTCGCTATGTTTATTTAGTATACGATATTTAAATTAGATTGTCAATTGAAAATTCAGATTCACACGTAACGCCGGCGGTTTTCAAATCTGATAAACGTCGACGATACCAATTACGAATAGCATCACGTTTTACATCAATTAGATTAACATCCGGCTCGCTAATTTCAAACGTTTCGGGATCGATAAACCATCCTGCGCCACGCCGAGGACGTTCACCGTCGTATCGTGGCGGATATGCTGCTAATCCAACATAATGTGTAGCATTACGCTTTTCTTTACAGAATGTGCAATCACAATCGCGCCATTCTTGTTTTGCATGAAGTTCAGTTGACCTGGCGAAGAGATGATCCATTAACAGATCACTTGTTCGGCGATCAACCTCCTGCATCATCTCTTCGCGGGTCATAGTCTTACTTCTTCAGATCGTAGAGCTTGCTCATGTCGCCCTTGTCAATGGCAAGGTCCAGAGCCTTCTCATACTTGTCGATCTGCTCAAGCGCCTTCTTACGAGCTTCGAACTTGTCCTTGCTGTAATTGGTAGGCTTGACTTCAGTGCCATCTTCCTGGAAATAGCCGCCGAGGTCGGGCTTGATCTTCTTGACTTCATTCTGCATATCGCGCAGCTTGCTCATTGCATCAACAATGGCGTTGGTGCGCTTTTCCAGTTCAAGATTGACAAGATGATCAACAACCTTATCATTAACCTCAGGGCTAATAGCAGCGATACGAGCGGCAACGGCATCAGTAATAGTAGACATGTGTATTCTCCTGTGTGTTTAAAGGATTAAATTAAACTGTGTGTTACAGTGTCAGCAGTATAACTAAAATTAATAGTGGTGTCAAGTGAAATTTACCAGGAAACTTTGATTCGTTCGGGCCTTCCGTCTGCAATGTAGAAATCCTTGACTTCCTGAACGGCAGCATAATCAATCACAAGTGCGTAAGTTACCCACTCAGTCTTGACTTCGCCAGAAAGCATCTCAATCTTAATGGCAGGACCACCGTGACAATCATATCCATACTTGTAACTCAGCACCTTGCCAACTGTTCCGCCACTAGGCGTATTGCCTACAAACACGTAGTCTCCCACTTTAGGGAACGGCTGACCATACATAGTAATCTTGTTAGGATTTTCTTCGTCAAAAGTGCTAAAATTGAGCTTTACGCCGGCGGGCTTCTTAAGCCGGTTATTCTTGGTACGTTCCCAAAATGACATTTTAACCTTCCACCAGTTCAATACGAACAATCTGCGAGGCCATGCTGCGATCCAGCGCAGAACCGTACTGTTCGCCCAGCGACTTCATGATCGGACCCATTGCCTTGATGTTGCGTTCAGTGTTAGAATACACAAGGTAATCCTGCACGAAACGGCTAATTGTCCTAGCATCGGGACTCTGCGGCAGCATGTTCTTTAGAACAGTAAGTTCACGACAAGAGCGCACATACAGTTCACCGTCTTCGCCATTGTTTGCAGACAGAATTGAAATTGTATCTTCGGTCTGCTTTACAGCGCGGCGAATCGCCTGGATGGCATCGTCGTCGGTAACAGTGAAATTACCCTTGTCCTCTGCGCGATCTTTGGCGATCTGATTAGCCGAGCTTACAACCACACTCAGTGACTTTGCAAGTTCATCACGATTCTTACGCAGTTCGAGGCTGGTTTTTGTCAAGGTTTCTAATACGCTCATGATAACTTCCTTTGATAGTGTTACTATGAGCGTATTATACTTTTAATTTTTGATGATTACAAGTGAATTATTTCTCAACAGTCGGAGCCGTAATAGTGTGTGTTTTTAGTTCGTCATTGGCGATTTTACTGCCTTTGTTAAAACTAGCACTACGAGCATTAGCCTGCTTCTTGCCCTTGTTTCGCATAGTCCACGCATATCCTGCAAGGTGACCACTGCAATCTTTGGTGCATTGACTGCCCTTAAAACTCAATTCGTTAAGTATTTCACTAATTCGCATCGAGTATTTATGCGATGAACTATCAGTGCATTGTTTTACCACAAGTATTACATTTTGGATAAATAATAGTGTAGTTCGCGATACTAGCAATATCCAACTACTCTAATGCTATCGAGGAGTACCAGCAAATGTATTTACAATTTTATGTTTACGCTTATCTAAGAACTGACGGCTCACCTTATTATATCGGTAAGGGTAAAGAAGATCGTGCCTTTCAGGATCATTATTATCATAAACCACCAAAAGACAAAAAAAGAATAGTGTTTCTCGAAACCAATTTAACCGAAGTTGGTGCGTTGTCTCTAGAAAGAAGAATGATTCGATGGTATGGAAGAAAAGACAATAAAACTGGAATTTTGATTAACAAAACTGATGGTGGTGACGGAGTTAGTGGTTATAGACATACAGAAGAAACTATTCAGAAACAAAAAATGCGACAAACTGGCAAAAAACGTGCTCCGTTAACTGAAGAAACCAAACAAAAAATACGAGAAGCTCGTAAATCACAAGTAATGAAACCCAGATCCGAAGAATCTAAAGAAAAAATGAGACAAGCGGCAATGGGCAACAAATGGAGCGTTGGAAATAAAAATAGGCTTGGAAAAACACAATCAGAAGAATCTAATCTAAAACGATCTGAAAAATTAAAAGGCCGACATTTTACAGATGAACATCTAGAAAATCTAAAAAAATGGAGGGCAAGTACCAAAACTTGCCCTCACTGTAATGCGGTTCGTGATCCAGCAAACTATGCTAGAAGTCACGGTGATAAATGCAAATCACGCATAGATAGTCAATGATGTACCACACGATGAACAAAACCTAGCAGATGTTTTGTTCTTTCGATTACATGTAGTGCATTGCACCTTGGTATGAACTGTTACCGGAGCAATAACCGGCTTGTTGTCTTCAGTTTCGCCCAATAGTTTGAGTATCATACTGTGCTTTTCAGACTCAACAGAAAAATTGCTTACAGTTGTGAACTTCTGTTCGCTCTTGCTGCCCGGAACAGTAATGCCTACATCATTCTGAGCAAAACTCTGTGCAGAACCAACAATCATATTGTTAAGTGATGCACCTGCACTCATCGAAGAACATGCAACACCAGGATGTTGATGCGTTGCAGCATTCATTGCAGATGTAGCCATACCTTTAGCAACTTGACCAGATGCGACTGAACGCAAGAGCGTGTTGTGATCCCAATAGGTCGGATCAGTCCAAGTAAGACCGTTATTGTAGTGATAATTTGGATAGTAGGGTTTTGGATAATCTCGTTCAAATTGGAATTCAACGCGGATCAACCCATCTTCTATCTTAATGCCACGGTGATCTTCAATAGCGCCAGTTCTCTCAATAAACTTGAAACGGTTGCCTTCGCTTAGGTTACCATTTTTGATCCAACGTTCAAGGTCAACTTCCTGTCCTGCGTTAAGAACAAGGCCATTAGGCACAACGTCATCACCGTCGAGAAATACATGGAAAATACCACGCTTGGTGTTTAGATTTTTGATTAGAATGCTATATTCGCTACCGAATGGAATATAGACTGTGTCCTTGAATTCACGGAGGACCTTGCCGTTGACTTTTACCGCGATGGCGGCTCTATTAGAATACATCATTTAACTTCCTTTTCTACGGTACACAGAGTAAGTACCTTTTGCTTAAAACTCTGTTAAGTGTAGCCTTGTGCTACAGTTTTATTTATCTACGCACATTAAGTGAGTAGAATAAATGCCTTGTATAAATTATAGATGATCATTACAATGTTAAGTGGCAAAAATGCCAACCAAAATCTTGCCCAGCCTATCTTACCCTTGGCTGACAGCTTATGATGAAGATGGACAGCGCCGGCACCTAGGGCCAAATTATAAAGTGCTAATCCTAGATAAATCCACATTCTTATTTTCTACCACTACCGATAATTAACCCGAAGAGGAACCACACGATTGAAGATACCGTTGTGATCCAAAATGCCTGTTCTGCGGTAATCATACTTATCTCCGAAATTGGTGTGCCCGGCGGGACTTGAACCCGCGACCCGGAGTTTTAGAGGCCCCTGCTCTAACCAGCTGAGCTACGGGCACACACTTAAAATGCAATTTCACCACCGTAAAATTTAGATTCCCAAATTTGATTGAACAGATGAATTCTGTCATTAAATTTCATACAAAACATAGTTTCAGCAGCATCACCGTATGTGCGTACGATAATTTTTGTTACGTCAGGCATAGTAACCTGCGAATGCGAACCAGTTAATGTGGTAAAATGTATTTCATTTCTTTCAACGTGAACATCATACTGATTATTGAACAACCAATCAACTTCGTCCATTGTAAGCTCGCCGATTATTCGCCAAACTCTTATAAGTGTCAATCCGTCAGTATTCACCGTTAATTATCCAAAAAATGGCGCGCTCGGCAGGATTCGAACCCGCAATCATGAGCTTTAGAGACTCTTGTGAAACCACTCAGCCTCGAGCGCGTTTAATATACAGATATTATAACTGATTACGCAGTGCGTGTCAACTAGTTTCGTGATGTAATTTGTGATCAAACGGTGGATCGTTATTCAGTTCAGTGTCTTTGAGATTCATATATAGCACACGATTGCTCAAAACTTCGACCCAAGTTTGTTGTTTAGGATGATTTAATTCCCAGAAATTGAAACTCATATGACTTTGCACAGGGCGAACATACATGGTCTTTTCTTTGGGGACAATCATGATCTGGCTGGTAGTACGCATCTTCTTTGTTTTAGTAGAAGTTCGCAGTGCATTTAGCTGCCCGTCGCCTGTGAAATTTAAAGTCAAACCGTCTAGAATATCTTCCGGATCTTTGGCTTTTGCCACAACAAATTCTGCGATCTTTTTACGACTTTCAGAACTGATACGACTTAGGTCTTCACCGTCGCTCTTGCCGCGCTGATATCCTGACCATTCTAGCCAAACACCATGATTAGTTCTTACTACAGTTTGATCTTTGGGAATTTCACGAACCTTGCAGGCATAATCTCTGTCAGCATATCCGCCTGGTTTCCAACAGCCTTCAATTAGCACCATTGTTTCTCGATCAAATACCAAAGTATTTCCTGGAAGTTTCTGATCGACTAGACTTTGAACAACTTCCTTAACACTTGTGTTAGTAAGGGCTTTTTTGATCTTCTTGCCGTCCTTGCTGGGTTCTTTGGTACGGACTTCAATTTCTTTTTCGTCATCAAATACCATAAGACTAGCACTAAGCACACCTACGCCTGCAGAATTTAAACCTTCACAGTATTGAGTAATGTTATCCCAGAAGTAAAGTATTTCTACGCCTCCTGTGATTTTCTTTTTGAAGGAAATTTCCGGAATATAGTTGCGATCGCGATTTTTAAGACCGACCCAACCTGTGCCTTCAAAATACTTGCCCATCACAATACACATTACTTTGTTTCCTCTAGACGCTCTTCAAGTGCATCTACCAACTGAGACATTGGGATGCCGTTTTCTTTATATCCTATAGCCAACATTTTTATGTATTTTTTACTAGGAAGAGAACTAGAATGATAAGCAGGATCCATGATGTAAGTTGTTGCTCGTATTTTCTTCGAGCCCAACTCAATTTCTACAGGAATCCTATTGTAGTGCTTATGAAGTCCTTCATCGTGATCGAGTATTTTTAAATCACGGTTAGTTATTTTCCAAACTACACCACGGCATTCGGTGTCTTCTTGATTTTCAATGTCAGCATAGTGCTTAAGAATAAATTTAAAATTCTTTAAAACACCGACACCGAGAGGTTTGGCTCCAGGCACTCGACGTACAAATTCTTCAACGTCAGTATTGTGCCCGTACCCAAAATAAAAAATATCTTCAATGTCGGCAAATCGCATCTAGTATTTATTATTTCGAAGACCTTAGCAAATACATCGAAAGAGCAGAGCTATCAACAATTATAGTATCCTTTGGATATTTGTTAACAGTTGATTTATAACTTCCGCCCAGTCTTGCTAGTTTGACCATTTTAGGATTCATTTTAACAATCTTACCAAGCTGTAATGAATTCCCGTCCGGATATGCTACACAGAGATCTAGTTCTAGAATCTGACCTATCTTGTCGGTATGAGTTGGTAATTCTTTTGCCATGATTACTTGTCTTGATTTAACATACGCTGTTTCTTAAGCCAGCGAGAACGAGCAGCACCCTTTTCACGCTTTCTCTTCTCGCTGGGCTTTTCGTATGTTTGCCCCTTGATGTATTCGATTAGAATACCGGAGTTATCAACTTTTCTCTTAAATTTTCTAAGAGCAGCAGTAAAATTATCTCGGACTTCAACGGAGAGTCCTTCGAAGTTATTTTGATATGGTTGTTTTTTCGACATCATCTTTTCTAAAAATTAATACGGCATCACCGCCGTTTACGGTATCTTTACTTATCACAATTTTCTCTAGACCACGCTCAACAAGGTCCACAGCGTCATATTGATAATTCAAAAGCATCTTCTCAATAATTTGACGAAGCCCACGTGCATTAGTTTTCATTTCTTTTGCCTTCTCGGCAATGCAACGTAGTGCTTCATCTTCAAATGTTAATTCAATTCCGTCCAACTTAAAAAGATGTTGATACTGCTGAATAACACTATTCTTTGGTTCTTTAAGAATACTTACCAATTCGTCGATGGTAAGTTCATTAACATTGACTACAAGTCCGAACCGACCTACAAATTCTGGAATTAATCCAAAGGAGATAAGATCCTTGTTGGTGCAGTCGTCGTAATGTAGGGCCGAGTCCGGTTTTGTAAAGACATCAGCACCAAAGCCGATAGGATTACTACGGCCACGCTTGGCAATAATCTTATCTAGACCGACGAATGCTCCGCCGCAAATGAATAAGATATTTGATGTATCAATTTCCAACATTTCTGCTTTGGGATTCTTTCGTTTGCTTCCGCCGGCAGGTACACGGGCTACAGTTCCTTCGATCATCTTGAGCAAAGCCTGTTGCACGCCTTCGCCGCTGACATCGCGAGTAATGGAGGTATTTTCACCTTTACGTGCAATCTTATCAATCTCGTCGATGTAAACAATACCGCGCTGCGCCCTCTCAACATCATCGTCGGCTACACTAAGCAGCCTAGCAAGGATGCTTTCAACGTCGTCACCTACATAACCTGCTTCAGTTAATCCAGTAGCATCACAGATAGCAAATGGTAGATCGAGAAAATCTGCAATTTTCTTAGCCAACATGGTTTTGCCGCAGCCCGATGGTCCTAGCATCAGCACATTAGTTTTATCCAGGACAATTTCACTAGATGGATTGTTAATGCGCTTGTAATGTTGGGCTACACCTACAGACAGTGCAATCTTTGCACGAGTCTGACCGATTACATACCTATCAAGGTATTCTTTGATTTTAGCCGGATTATATTTCAGCTTCTCGTCTTTTAACGGAAACTGTTTGACTTTTTCATCTTTAAGGATACCCGAGCAAAGAGTCACACATTCATTGCAAATTCCTACGTCTGAACCGACAATAAGTTTTTCAACATCTTCTTTGCTCTTTCCGCAAAAACTACAGGTGTGCAATTTAGTTTCCTTGGTCATTGAATACTTTCTCTAAAAATGTTTCAGTTGTGGGTAGAAATTTATTATTGATGTGCATCATCAATGCTTTCAAGTTTTCGTTATTAGTTGTATAATAAACATTAGGTTTAGAAAGTATATAACTGCCCATGAGATTAATTATAACATGTTCAGTGTCGTAGTTCAACAAAATAACGTCTGCGCGGTTCACCGCATACAACAACCAAGTAACGTTAGTTTCACCTTGGTAGAAGTAGAAATTGACTTCGGGAAAATCGCCTTTTTCAGCTAACCAACGACTGGTCATTTCTTGGTCATCGTCTGACATACCAAGGAACAGCACACTAAAATTTGAATTCTCATAAAAATCAGGCGGCGTAATTAGAGTAATTTTATTCACTATCGGTTGACTTTCTACGTCTGGCAGTTTCTAAATATTCGCCTTCGCTAATAGGCTTTAGAATCTCAGTCCACTTGTTGCTTTCTCGCTGTTCTTCATTTTGAACATAAGTGCGTGGTTCTGCAGTGACAATTTCTTGTGTGCCTGCTGAGTCTTCGATGATCATACTGTTTTCAGTATGAGTGATCTTGACTTCGGGAGTATGGGCAGCTTCTTCAATAGATTCCATATGTTCAGCCGTATCTTCTTCGATCATAGGAACTTCTGGTTTAGTTGGAGTAACTCCTTGGTCGAACGCATCGATTTCTGATTGAATATGCCTATCTGTTGGATCTGGTCCTAGATACATTTCCATTACTGCATCAGAGGGCACCTCGGGAAGTCCTTTATTTGCGCCGCCATATTCTAAATCAATCGCAGGATCAATTGTGCCCTTCAGATCGAAGAATTTTTTCTTGAAGTCATCTTCGTCGAATTCTTCTTCGTCTTCTGCTGCGCTACGGCGTTCTTCAGCAGCTTGTGCAAAACTATATTGACTTGCTAATAGCAGCGTAATAGCCAATGGATCAAATACAATAACAATTAGAATAATGACCCAGCTTACTGCCTGTTCTAGAATATTTTCGTTGGGATTGGGCCCATAAATTAACTGCGCGATATATTTGATTGGTCCAACTTCTGCTTCAACCTTGCGCGATTGCGAGCGAATTGGGGCACTGGTTTCCATAAGATCGCTAATTGCTTTCTGCTGGGTTTCGATATCTTGGGCAACGCGGGTTCTCTCGTTCTTTTGAGATTTCCGTATCGAAACGGCTGTAGAGGCACCTGCCGCTGTTGTTGTGCGGCCCATTGTTTGATCCACCACAGCATCCATTTGTTGTAGTGCTTTGCGGTCAGCATCGATATTGTCCTTTGCTGTTTGAATTTTTTGATCATAAACAGATAATCTAGCAGAAATGTCGCCACTTACCAGTGCTTGATCGCTATGTGCCTTGCTCAAATATCCAAAGATGCCCATTGATGTAATCATCATTAGTACAACGACTGCAATAGTCAGATATGTTTTTAACGCAAACGGCGCTTTATCCCAATTTTGTTTGAGCCACACTGTAACTACTAGTTTTGCAAGTTCTAAACTAACACCCATAACAATAATAGGAATCATTGCTGCTGAGAATATACTAGCAAGTCCTGCTACTGAGTAAAAAATTGCGACTGCGCTGATCAGCAGTCCTGATAATAGAGTAAGATAACCTAAACGCATAATGGATATTTATTGCCTTTTATTAGTCGACGTCTTTTCCTTTGACAATCCCGCATTTTGTACATTGCAGAATATATCGTACGCCTATTGGACGAGTAGAAGAAACGTTGGTATCAAATAAAGAAATTTCTTTGAGAATTGACCAACGATGCCAGCATCCAGTGAACAAAAATGAAATTAGTTTAAGCATATGGAATGTATCCGTCATCTTCACCAGGAAGATACCAGCGATTTTCATCATAATTCCAATGGCGACTATCATAGATAGTAAATGCCAACATTCGACGTAGGAAATTAAATTCAATATGAAGCCCACCGTGATCCGCGCCAATAGGATTGAATCTAAAACAGAATCCTAAAAGTTCGTTGCCCATCTTTGAACACTGAATTTCCCAATGCTTGGTGCCCCAAAGATCGCCATCCTTGTAGAAATAATCTTTGCCAGCACCTTCTTGTTTACGGGGCCACGACAGACTGAAATTAAGGTTAATCATGAATTTCTCCTTTGCAGTATTATACAGCAAAGTCTAAGAAGTTGCAAGAAAAAGATAGGCTCCGAAGAGCCTATCAAGTGCAGCTATGCTACGTTATTATGTTACGAATTTGACTTAAGCCAAGCCAGAATGTTTTCTGGAGCACTTTCACCGTAGGGATCAGTTGGGCAATTATCTTCCTGACCAGGCTCAACAAACAGGTGTTGAATTTCACCATTTTCTACAACTGCGGCATAGCGCCAGCTGCGGCGGCCGAACCCTAGGTTATCCTTATCAACAAGCATACCCATTGCTTCGGTAAACTTGCCTGAACCGTCAGGAATAACCTGAACATTTTGGATATTCTGTTGCTTTGCCCATGCATTCATTACAAATGCATCATTAACGGAGATACAGTAGATTGCATCAATACCGAGATCTTTGAACTGTTCGAAATTGTTTTCAAATCCCGGAAGCTGATAAGTTGAGCAAGTAGGAGTAAAAGCACCTGGAAGAGAAAATAGCACAACTCGCTTTCCATGAAAATAATCAGCAGTAGTCATGTCCTGCCAACGATATGGATTAGGTCCTTCGATCGAATCATCACGGACACGAGTCTTAAAAGTTACATTAGGTACATTTTCTAACATTATTATTCCTTGAAAGTAAAAGGGGGCTTTGCGCCCCCTTTTAAATTAACTCAGAAACGGAAGCCAACGCCGCCGATGACGTCATTAGACTTGGTAGCACCGAAGTCTTCGTGACGGTATTCAACCTTGGTGTACACTGGACCAGCAATATTGAGTTCAACGCCGCCGCCAACACGGAGACCGTCGAGGTCGTGACGGGCAAGATTGCGATAGTTGGCATAGCCGGCCTTTGCGTATACAAGTGCGTGGCTGTTGAGCTTTGCGCCGAGACGTGCAGCAACATTGATGTTGCGACGGTCAAATACGTTATCGAGGCCTGCTTCTACACCAGCAACAACAGGACCAACGCTGACATCATAGCCTGCATCAACGCCATAGTTGAAGTTAGTGCGGTTGTTTGAAACATCTGCATAACCAGCAGTTACTTCAACGCGAGGACCTGTGAAAGCGTCCTTTGCCATTGCCGGTGCGGCAAAAAGCGTAGTAGCAGCAACGGCTGCGAGTACAAGATTCTTCATTTTAATATTCTCCATTTATTTCTATGTATTACACAGGATCCGCTTTTTTCATAATCGCTGAAATTTATGTTGCGGTAAGGATCCTAAAACTTGTTAACAGGATGCGCCTTTTGACTTCGGAAGACTAAACTCTTCTACTATTCGGAGTAGCCCTATTCAAGTTTTCCTTGACTGAAGTAGGCGTAGAACGAATGTTCGACCCTGACTAGCTGTAAAGTACCCGAAGGTACTACGAAGTTGTTGCTGAAATCATCCTTTAAACTTTGTATGCCATCATTATAGCAGTCCTAGACAACATTGTCAAGAACTTTTTTAAAACTTTAGCAAATTAAATGCCATCAAAATATCCCGCTTGTCCTCGTCAATAGGATAAACGGCAATGGCAGTCTGTTCACCGTTATTGAGATCAGGCTCAATAAACGATTCATACTTGATACCAAACGTAACAAGAATCTTTTCCACAGCTTCAAGTGCTTCGAGGTTGCGAACGCCCACGCAAGTAAAATACGTGTTGTTAGGGTCTGCATCCTTGCCCAGCTTAGAGCCTAGCTTATATGCAACGTGTGCAGTCTGCACAAGCTGATACTCGCGGAAGATATCCTGCCGGGTAAAGAAGTAAGCATATTTTTTCATGTGCGAATTATAACACCTTTTATAAGGGTTGTCAATAAGAAAAAGTGGCCCGTTCTGTTTCTAGGTGGAGCCGTACCCAGGAAATCATGCCGCTAGGGCAATATCCATAGTTGAATTATCATTTGCAGATACTTCTATTTAGTCTATATGCGACTAACCAATCAGTCTAGGCGTTCCTATGCAATGCAAATCGATCCCAGTTCATCCCCATCAACTATACTGAAGGTGTAGACAGATGAGCAATGTCAAAACATACTATTTCGTCTGGTACATGCAATCAGTATAGATGGTGGAGATGGGCGGAGTCGAACCGCCGTCTTTACATCTTTCAGTCAGCTTTCAAACAACTGATAACGTACTTATACACGATTTACAAAATCGTGTCAAGAAATAATTTGAACCATGAAGTTTTTAGATTTCTTTTTGAACTCTGCCTGTTCACGATCCATCTCAATCCTGCGAAGCAGCAATGGATCGTTAGGCTTGATCACATACTTGTTTTGTTCAAGCACTGTCTTGAGGCGTTTTTGTTCATCGGTGTAGGAATGCATCAACGACTAGTCTTTTAAAGTATTATTGATACCAGCAACGCTGTTGTAAAATTGCACGACCAAACTGATCGAGCACATAGTTGCCGTATAAATCACGAACATATTCATTTTGACAAATATATTGCCTCTGCGGAGGTGTCTCATAAACCGGTCGATCGTCTGTGTGAACAGTTCCAGAAATGATTCCGCCAATGACTAAACCGCCAAACAATGGTAAAACCCAATCTCCGCGGTCACGATGTTCATGACGTTCAAATCCACTGTGCGCTCGCCCGGCAGCGCCGCGGCCATCTGCAAATGCAGGTGTAACAATCATTGACATTGCAGCAATAGCAGTAATCAACTTTTTCATATTCATGTCCTCTGACTATTGCGTATATTTAACATTAAATTTCGTCTCTAAACCACTTTTCGGCAATTTTTTGATGAATCGGAAAACACAGTTTGACTTGATCATAGGTCCACATAACACCTAGTTGCAGGTTTTCCTCACACACTGATCCATATGACCATTCTTCAAAGGACATAATCCGATCTGTTTTAACAGCGATAACCATTTGTCCCCATGTGTTTTGTTCACTGTACACAATACTAGCTCGACCAGGAAGTTCGAGACCAGTTTCCTCCATAAACTCACGCCGGGCAGCTTCTACTAAGCTAGTGTCCTGCATATCTACGAATCCACCAATAAAAGCCCATTCACCTGCACCCGGGTTACGAGCACGTTGAGCAATAGCAAGTCCTTGCCTACTAAAATCTCTAGCCCATAATGGCTGCAAGACAAATGTTACAGGGATCGGGTTTTTCCAAGCGATATCGCCGCAGGAGTTGCAAGTACGTGGCCAATTTAGATCGGCATATTCTGCACCGCAGCTACCACAAAATTTTCTATTACTCATTGATTCCTCGTCTAATTGATATCTACAGAATAATAAACAGATTTTGTTAGTTTGTCAATCTAATTACCATGGTAGAGGATCAATTACTGGCTTAGTTATCGGTGTAATTGAACGCCGAAATGAGTCCAACGCATCATTTTCTACGTTAGACTTTGTTTCGTCACCTAAATAATCAAACACCCATCTAAGAACCGTTTGTTCAGTAAGTTGTTCATAGGGAATAAATTGAGATTCAGAATCTAATTCAATACTGGCATTCCCCGATAATGTCACAGGACCATTTACCCCATCCGACGCTGTACAATTCCATCTTACAAAATATACAACTTTTGATAATCCATCTACATCTGGTGTATTTTGCATAAATTCTATTGACCAATTTACTGTTGACATTTTTCTATTTCCTTACTTCGAAGTTGCTCTAAACACGCCGTCCCATTCTTTTGGTCTCGGAGGGTTCTTTTGAATTTCTTGAATACGATCAGCCATCATATCGTAATATGCAGTAAGCTGGCCGCCCCAAATGCCGCGCATTGCTTGTGCCATAGCTAGTGCCCTATTCCATGCACCTAGTCTATAAACATTCAAGAACTTTTCATGTGCGATTTCCGCTCTCTCATCAAACTTTTCTAGCACAGTGTACACCTTTACTGGTTCTGTCTTTCCCTTGACGGCGAGTAAGTCGAGCTCAACGACTTGGTATGTATCTCGTACATACTCGGCGGTTTTTGGTCCGATGACAATTTTGACCCCGTAAGGCTTTGATTGACCTTCCAAACGAGATGCCAAATTGACCCCATCACCCAAGCAAGTATAATCAAAACGCTGGTCACTGCCCATATTACCGACAACAACAGTATCAGTATTAATACCGAGACCCATTCCAAAAGCGGGGATTCCTTCTGCGGTAACTTCATTGTTAAATTCCTTTAATGCTTTCAACATCTGGAATGCAGTTCTAACAGCATCTTTAGCATGTTGTTCATTGTTAACAGGAGCATTCCAGAAAGCCATCTGCGCATCACCGATGTACTTGTCCAGTGTACCCTTGTTTTCAAGAATCGCTTTGGTCATTGCTGTCATATAACGATTCATAATCTTAGTTAGTCCCTGTACATCCTTGCCGTAGTGTTCTGAAATTGTAGTAAACCCACGAACGTCAGTGAACATGATAGACAACTCTTGTTCGGTACCGCCTAGCTGTAGCATATCTGGATTGCGCTGCAACTGCGCAACAAGATCCGGTGACAAATATGTGCCAAACTGTTTCTTAATTTGTTGCTTCTGAAGGAACTCATTAATGAATTTAACTGAATAAACGTGTAAATAAATGACTAGTGCTGCTAGGAAGTTAAAGGATATATCGAATAATATTTTATTGTGGTTAAACATATAAACAGGCGCATATACATAACCTGCTAGAAGTATACCAATCCAAACAATAGAATATCTTACATTAGACAATCCGATAACTGCAAGAGAAAGAAAAGCAAATGCCGCAAGATCAACAAGACCAACCCAATTCGGAATCGAAACAGAATCTCCATTTAGAAGAGTCTGGAGAATACTGGCCTGAACCTGATGGGGCATTTCGGCACCAGCCGGAGTCGCTACGGGATTTGCAATTCCGCTCGCAGTCACACCAAGTAGAACGATCTTTCCATCGAGACGAGGAATATTCTCGCCTACTTCAAACGATGAGAATACGTAATTCGGGTTATTAAAAATACGCCCATATTCATCAGTGGAGATTTTACCAAACTGTGGAACACGAACCGCCTCAACTCCCGTCTCATTTATCTTCGCTTGATAGCTTGGATCGCCTGCGGCAGTACGTAGAAGCTCTAAAGCAAACGAGGGATAGTATTCTCCAGCTGATGTCGCTAACATTGGAACTCGACGAACAACACCGTCCGATTCGGGAAGAGTCGATGTTATTCCAACGCCTGCGGCAGATTCTTGAAGACTTGGAATATTATCGAGCACACATGGATAGTTTGGAAGAAAGTCTGTTGGCTTACCGTCTCCAACAACTGCGACGCCTGTTCGACGAGTAGCTGCGTTATTGCGTGTGCAATCTGAGGAAACTGTCTGACTTAATACTACTGGGTAATTTTTAAGTGATGCTGCGAAAGCATCGTCACCGTTAAATCTATCTTTTTCAGGGTATAACATAGTGCTACCGACGAGGCCAGCATGACCAGTACCGTACAGATCAGAAATAATTTTCGCATAAGTGTCCCTTGGAAATGGATATTGACCATATTTGGCCAAGGCTTTTTCACCAATATTTGCAATTACAATCTGTTCACTATGAACAGGTTTACCTAACATTAGATAGTCATAGAATTTAAGTTTCATTGCATCAACTAGATACGGGTTTGACAGTTTAACCACCAACAGCAGCGCAAAGGTTAGTATCGCTAACCAAGGGCTTAACAAAACTTTTCTTAAATTCTTCATCACGCTATCCTTAATGCTTTACATAGGAGTATCCTGTGCAAGGTCCAGAGGTACACGTAATGCTCATTGACGCACTGTCAGCGGTGGTAGCATTATCTTGAACAACTGTTACTCCAACGTTAGCACTATTTATAGTTAAAGAGAATAACTTCTGTGCTGCGCCGGCCTGTGTAACGCTTACGGTATTTCCGCTGGTGGGGATGTTTAATTCAAGAAAATGATTAGCATTGCCCTGCTGTGTTGTAGTAATTGAGTTGTTGCTACCACTAACTTCAATAAATGCACTTTTGCCCGCAGTTCCGGATTGGGTGACATTGGCAGAATTAGTGCTACCATTAATATTTGCTTCTGTATAATTCGAAGACGTTTGTTGATTAATGGACAATGTATTGTATGAACCTATTATAGAGGCTTCTAACAAATTATTATATCCAGGAACCGTAGTGCTTCCTTGTTGCACATTCATGGTATTATAGTTACCATTGATCACAGCAGATTGTGCTCCATTAATACCTCGTATCACATTGTAATCACCTGTTTGTGTTATAGTCACATTGGTATTATTTCCATAGTTTTGAATATATACAGAATTATTTGTCAACGACACAGTCTGTGATATTTTAACAAGTTCTTGAGTAGATACTGAAGCACTAGGTAATGGCGCTCCCCCATCTCCGAATGCTTTTGGATTTGGCATCGTTGTTACATAATCACTATTTGGTATTAACGTGATAGAACCGGATTGATTCCAAAATAACTCTACTGCGGCGCCGCCGCCATTTTCATAATACCACACGTCAAACGCATAGGTTTGGCCGCCTTGCAGGGTTATAGAACCGCGCCCGTTCCAATTTGCTGGTCCTTGTTCTTGCCAATTACTAATAACTCGCGAACCGTTGACATTTAAAATAAATCCGTCATCGGAATAATCATAAAATGTAATAGTCTGCGATCCAGAACCAGGAACAGTAATGTATCCGGTGAAGTGTATTTCAACTCCGTCTGCTAGTCCGGAATTCATAACAATTCCTGTTCCCCAGTTGTAATTGATGTTAGTAGTTGTTCCAGAATTTAATGCCTGACCGCATCCGAAACAAGGAGTAGGTCCACCTGCGCGGTATACCTGATAGTTAACATCCGCAAAAGCTCGTGGAGTGAATAACATTAAACATAGAACAAAAATCAAGAGCTTATTAAAGGGTTTCACTTTGGCGGTGCTCCTCGCTGAATAATAGTAATTGTTCCATCGGGTCGTCCCGTACCCGGAGTAGGCCAGTGATGATCGGAGAAATTAAATCCGCCAACAATTCCGTCTTGTTCTGTTGTTATTTCTACTTTGGTATTTTTAGGTAAAATGATAATAGATTCTTGTAATTTACTGTCAGAAATTGTAGTATATGTCCAACCGATCTGGATTAATTTCTTACTAAGCAAGGGATCGACGTCTGTATACACTGTTTG